>Ga0307377_10000411_pt1 | contig 57270 bp, 42 predicted proteins | sample TR3MG_FD_202535 | JGI IMG/M metagenome (GOLD analysis project Ga0307377, IMG submission 202535) | Soil microbial communities from Risofladan, Vaasa, Finland - TR-3 | ecosystem: Environmental > Terrestrial > Soil > Coastal area > Acid sulfate soil | place: Finland: Risofladan, Vaasa | collected... | reverse complement strand
TGGCGTCGTTGGTGCCCAGCAGGATGGTGGCCATCACCGAATCGAGGTACTGCTTGCCGTCGGGGTTGGTGAAGCCGGGGGTGTACATCTGGTCCATGCTCGGCAGGTCCATGCTGCCGACCAGGTATTGGTCGGTCTGAATGCCGCTCTCGGCGGTGAAGCTCCGCCCGCCGGGCATGTCGTACGCGGCCAGGTACCAGCCGTTGGCACTGTTGTTGGTGCCGTCGCCCCAGACGTCCGAGTGCATCCAGTTGCAGATGTCGATGTCGGACTGGGTCTTGCCCGAGCCGTAACGGGCCCATTGGCCGAAGGGGTTGGCGTAGGTGATCGAGTCGCCCAGGTGCACCACGAATCCTGTGGTGCCCGACCAGGCGCCGTACAGACCCTGACAGTACGCCACCCAACCGCTCGGCCCGCTCTCCCAGGCGTCGTCGTAACTGTTGGCCGTGGTGATATTGGCGTCCTGCTCGCCTCCTGCGGCCGGATTGACCGTTATCTGCACGGTGTCGGTCGTTTGCAGCAGCGAGTCGTCGGCCTCGAGCTGGAGCACGTAGGTTCCACTGGTGCTGAAGGTGGCCGTCGTATCCACGGCGCTGGCGTTGCCGAAGGTAACCGTGCCCGGTCCGGAGAACTTAGTCCAGGTAGTGGTGACGGTGGCCGGCGGATCGGGCAGCCCGTCATCGCCGACCGTGCCGTCGAGGTTGACGGTGTCGGTCGGCAGGGTGATGGTCTGGTTGCTGCCCGCGTCGACGGTGGGCGCCTGGTTGCCGCCGGCCGGGTTGACGGTGATTGTGACGGTGTCGGTGGCCTGCAACTCGGAGTCGTCGGCTTCGAGCTGGAGCACGTAGACCCCGTCGATGCTGAAGGTGGCCGTCGTATCCACGGCGCTGGCGTTGCCGAAGTTGACCGTGCCCGGTCCGGTATCCTTGGTCCATAGGACGGTGTAGGCCGCAGGCGGGTCGGGGAGGCCGTCATCGCTGACCGTGCCATCGAGGTTGACGGTGTCGGTCGGCAGGGTGATGGACTGGTTGCTGCCGGCATCGACGGTAGGCGCCTGGTTGGTGGGTCCGGCGCCGAACTGGAAGACGTATCCCTTGGGCGTGCTCTCATACTGGCCGGCGGGGTAGGCGCCCTCGTGTAGCAGGATCAGTCGCCCGTCGCGATAGGTCATCTCAACATTGACCCTCGTTCTTCCCGCGTCGATCGTGCTGTAGTAGGTTTCCTGGGCTGACCCCGGCAGGCGCTCGATGAGCAGGACGGCCTCGACGGGGCTCAGGCTCCAGGGGTCGCGCTGGCCATTGTAGACGGCCATCAGATCATCGGGATCGTAGATCCAAGCCTCCAGCGTCCAGCCTTCGGCGTGGTAACCGGACCCTCCCCCGTACGGATCGTGCAGGTCGCCGACATCGGGGAGGCCGTACCACTTCTCCCCGAGTCCACGCACGACCAGGGCCACGACCCCGTGACGCGTGTCGGTCTCGATCCATTCCATGTCAACGACCTTGTTGGCGATCCACCACTGCTTGTTGCTGTCGCCATTGGCGACCCACCACGGGCTGGTGGCGTTGGACGGCAGCACGTCGGGCGCCTGGCGGGCCTGGTCGGGATGACAGATCAGGACCGCGCCGCCAACGGCGTTCGGATCGCCCCCGCTGCCCGGGGTGGGATCGATGGCGAACAGGTTCGGGCCCCATCGCCCCGCCGCACTGCCGGAGGTTCCTTCGAGCCCGGCCAGGTAGGTATACCCATCGTCCCGGATATCCGTCGGCGCATAGCTCATGTATCCGGCAACGCGTTGGTGATGGCCGAGCGGATGGTTTACGGTCCACATCCCCATGGCGTCTCCCGCTGGGCCGTACGTCCCGCCGGTGTATTCAATTTCGCGGTAGCCCTGGTTCTGCCAGTCCGTGCCCGCGCCGTTGTACCACTGGTTCTTGGTGAAATGTATCCGCGTGCCGACCTCCAGCAACCCCGCCAACCCATACTCCGGACCGCCGGACCAACCGTCCGGGAGCAACCCGCCGGTGACGTCCATCCAGTCACCCACGCGCGTGGCCAGCCGACCGTCGAGAACCGCCGGCAGCTCGATCTCCGCCTGCACGGGGTAGTATGGGTGACCGATAACCAGCAGATGTCCGTTGCTCAACTGGGCATGAACGCCGCTGGAGTAACCGAAACGGTAGTCCCCGTCCGTGCCCATCGGGACGGCGAACGTCCCGGCGAAGGCATTCTCGATGTCCGACCAGGTGATCAGCTCTTGTCCGGCGGCCCGGGGAACTACCGACACAAGAGACACCACGACGGCGCAGACGCTTGCGAATCGTTTCATGATACTGTACTCCTGTAAAAGATAGTGGGTCGGCTCCTGGAGCCGGTTCGTTGGACCTGCGCAGGTCCAGTCCAGTGACGTATCGACGCCCGCACCGCGCAGGGATGCGGTGTCGGCGTCGTGTTCCCTACGCGTACGCGCAACGGACCAGAAGGTTTGTGCAACCCCATACGTTACCTACGACCGCGCCGTTGGCACGGTGATTTACCCGTGCCGGTCCTGGCCCCTTTAGGACGTACACGCTACGTACGACATGCGCGCAACAGTATTACCCATGCGCTCACCACCGTATACCGCAAACCTCATGCCGTGAAGTTGAGACAATAAGTCAAACGGTGCGTCCGTTGGGCAAGAGTCAATGCAACGTCGCCTTTGGCGCGAATGCCAACGTCGGCGGATGGTCGGGTGTGGCGATCCGAAACGATCGTAGATGATGCCGATTCGCCACACCGCTTGCGCACACAGCGCAACCCGTTTTGCGACAGCCGGTTATGTGATGAGCCCAGGCAACACTGCCCAGTACCAAGCCGGGCTGAAACGACTCGGAAAACGTTTGTTGAGACGATTTGCCCGGCGCGGTAGTATCCCCATGCTGTCAAGTCTCCGACGCGTTGTGGGAAGTAAAGTGTGATGCCCAGGCCTGCCGTCTACAAGGAACTGGCCGAGAGGATTCGTACGGTGCTGGATCCCTACGAGGACTCGTGGGAGATTCCGTCGGTTCGCAGTCTGGCCAGGCAATACGGCACGTCGGTCAATACCGTCCTGCGCGCGCTGGAGGTGCTGACCGAACAGGGCCAGGTGCTTCGGCGAGGTGCGGGCCGACGGTACGTTCGCCACAGGCCGGCGGAGACGGCGGGTTTCTGCAAGCCCTATCCGGCCGTCGTGCTGGTCACGCCCATCACCATCGACCTGGGATCGCACGACTATTTGAATCTGCTGCTTGGCGGCTTCGTCAGCGTGTTGGTCCGGCACGTGCCCGTCACGATCTCGCGGCTGGACAGGAACTTTTCGGTCAGGCCGATTCCCGGCGGAGTGAGTGTCGGGTCGTCGGCGTTTCGGGCCAGCGCGGTAGCGCTTCACTCCGGCGGGCCGAATGTGTTGCTGGCCGAACTGGTGGCAGGCGGCGCGGTCGTCATGACGCTGGACACGTTGTCGGGGGTGGACGGCGTGGACTGCGTGGCGGTTGACTGCGAGAGAGAGGCAGAGGTCGCCGTTGAGTATCTGCACAGGCTGGGACATTGCCATATCGGCTACATCGCCGAGCGCTGGTATGGTCCGCCGCCGCATTGGACCGAACGCGTGGACCCGGACTGCAAGCGATTCGAACGAGCCCTGCTTCGAGCCAAGCAGCGGTTGGGGCTGAACGCTTCGGATAGCTACCACACGGTGTGCGAGATCGACCCGGGCCTGACCGAAGGGCCCGCCCAGGCGGTTGCGGCTCGACTTTGGCGGTTGGACCCGCCTCCGACGGCGGTGATCTGCTTCAATCGGATGATTGCCGAGCAGCTTCGCGCGGTGCTGCGCCGGCGCGGTGTACGGTGTCCTGCGGACGTCAGCATCCTGACACGCCACTTCAGCAAAGGCGAGCCCGGGTTCTTTACCACGCTGGCCTCCGATCCGGGTCGCATCGGCACGTCGGCGGCCGAGCACATGGTCAGCCGCCTGACCGATCGCCACGTCGCGCCCAGTCATCTGCTGATCCGGTCGGTGTTGGTCGAGGGTCGTTCGACCGGCCCGGCGCCGCGGTGAGTGTCTCCCATACCCGGGCCGAGGACACCGGCTCTACGATCGGTGCAGCAGTCACCTCCTCATACCGTCGCACGGTTACCTCTCTGGCAGCGCCTTATGCATGGCCCTACACTGCATACGCCGGCATCCTGGCGAGTAGCTAGACAGACTGGTTCCGTTGTGGATTGTGGTTGCTTATGTCATGGACGGCAAAAGACGAATCGATCGTTCGCGACCTGGCCCGGCGGGTGGGCCAGGTGGCTGCGCTGCCCGAGCAGGGCGAAAAGGCCGAGTTGTGGCGGCGGCACAATCGGCTCGACTCAGCCAGACCTCTGGTGCTGATCTTCCCCGAGGGCTCGTGGCGCGAGGTGATCGGGACTGAGGATTTGCAGACGTCCGACCCGACCTGCCGGGCGCACGAGATGGACCTGCGCCGCCGACTGTACTATCACGAGCATCTGAGGGACGACAACGTGGTCACCGACGTGGTCCGTTCGCCCATCGTGGTGCGAAGCAGCGGCTACGGGGTGGCGGCCGACGTGGTGCGGCCTGACGACCCGACGGGCACGGCGAGGTTCGAGCCGGTGATCAAGACCGAAGACGACTTCGCCGCCAAGGTCCGTCGGCCCGAGATTACCATCGACTGGGTCGAAACCGAACGAATCTACCAGCAGACCTGCGATCTGTTCGACGGCATCCTTCGCGTCGAGAAGCAGGCCCGCCCGCGCCCGGGCTCGTTCAGCATGATTGACACCTTCTCGCAGTGGCGGGGGCTGGAGCAGCTCATGTTCGATATGGTCGATCGGCCCGAGTGGCTGGACAGATGCCTTCAGTTTCTGACCGACTGCGAGTTGAACCTCCTCGACGTGCTCGAACGCGAAGGCGCGCTGACGCTCAACAACCGCGACGACTACGTCGGCTCGGGCGGCGTGGGCTATAGCGACGAGCTGCCGCAGGCGGACTTCGACGGACGATGCGTGCGGACCATCGACCTGTGGGGCTTCGCCACCACGCAGATCTTCTCGGAGGTGTCGCCGGCCATGCACGAGCAGTTCGCCCTGCGCTACGAGATGCAGTTCCTCTCGCGCTTCGGACTGAACTGCTACGGCTGCTGCGAGCCGCTGCACTTGAAGATGGACGCGGTGAGCAAGATCCCGCGACTACGCCGAATCTCGATGAGCCCGTGGGTGGATATGGATCGAGCGGCCGAGTTGCTGGGCGATCGCTACATCTTCTCGCGCAAGCCCAACCCGGCGCTATTGGCGGCGCCCACGTGGAACGTGGACGCGGTTCGGCGTTCGCTTCGCGACGATCTGGAGCGGACCCGTGGCTGCGTGGTCGAGCTGATCATGAAGGACACGCACACCGTTGCGCATCAGCCGCACCGCCTGGCCGACTGGGTGCGCATCGCCGAGGAAGAAGTCGACCGCTTCGCAGGGTGAGTGCCCGGCAACAGGGAAGAAAGAACATGCCCGCGCTCGCGCTTGGGCATGCCGCCGGCCGACGTGATGCGGCATTCGACACCCACAAAGCGCACTGGCGGGTCCCGGCGTGCCGGGACCAGTGGCACCCGCCGTTGCCGCTTGGGCAAGAGACTATGAAGCAAGCCTCCTTGCGGATAGGTTCGGGGTACTGGAATCGGGTTGCGTAGCCAGGATCACCAAGCCACCCGACGGCGACGTGCTTCCGTGCCGGCGATCATAACGGCGTTGTGTTCGCCAAGTCACCGGGGACTTGAATGATCTTACGGGCAGGCGTAGCATGCCTGCCCCCTTTGGCGGCAAGGCGCTACCAGGGACACAAGGAGACGGCGGCGGTGAGCACCGGCACGAAGCAGCACAAATCGACGATCGACCTGCCGCGGATCGAGCGGGCGGTTCGCGAGATTCTGATCGCCGTCGGCGAGGACCCGGAGCGAGAGGGCCTCCAGGGCACGCCCACCCGCGTAGCGCGGATGTACGCTGAGATGCTGGGCGGCCTGCACCAAGACCCGACGATGCACCTTCAGAAGAGCTTCACCCAGAAGTACGACGAGATGGTCGTGCTGCGCGACGTCCCCTTTTACTCGATGTGCGAGCATCACCTGCTGCCGTTCGAAGGCAGGGTGCACATCGGCTACCTACCCGATGGCAAGGTGGTGGGCATCTCCAAGCTGGCCCGCGTCGTCGAGACCTTCGCCCGCCGCCCGCAGCTTCAGGAGCGACTGACCACGCAGATCGCCGACCTGCTCATGCAGCAGCTCCAGGCCAAGGGCGTGGCCGTCATCATGGAGGCTACGCATTCGTGCATGACCTGTCGCGGCGTCCGCAAGCCCGGCAGCGAGATGGTGACCTCGGCCATCCGCGGGCTGATCCGCAGCAACCAGGCCACCCGCAGCGAGATGCTCAGCCTGCTGCGCCGGTGATACCCCACCTTTTGCATCGCAGATGATGAGCCAACCGCGCAGCGCCCGCGCGCTATCTAGCATCTTGGGTGGCATGCCCACGCCGCTGTCGCGTGGGCATGTCTTTTTGGCGCCGCGGGTAGTATCCCGGCGCAGGCAGGCCGCGTACGCAACGAGGCCCGCTTCTGAATTGCATTTCCAATCAGGCGACCACTGCCGTAAGTCCAGCCTGTGTGGCCAGGCCGGTCAGTTCGGCGAGTCGATCTGCGTCTTGACCTTCCGCGCCGAACTCAAAGGGCAGGTCCAGCCACTCATACTTGGCGGCGGCTGAGGTGTTGTAAGGCAGCAAAGCCAGGTCGCGCAGGCCTGCATCGCGCATGAACACGGCGATGGCCTGGAGGTTCTCGTCGGTATCGGTGATGCCCGGGATAAGAGGCACGCGGATCTGGACCTGACGCCCCGCTAGCCGTCGCGCGTTCTCGAGGATCTGGGCGTTGTCGCACCCGACCCACCGCTTGTGCTGCTCGGGATCCATCAGCTTCAAGTCGTACAGCACCAGGTCGGCTGCGTCTACGAGCGGCGCCAACTGCGGCCAGGCGCACGCGCCGCTGGTCTCGATGGCCGTGTGGATGCCTTCATCGCGACATCCGGCCAGAACGGCGTCCGCGAACTCGGTTTGTTGGGTGACCTCGCCGCCCGTAAGCGTCACGCCGCCGCCAGAGTGGTCGAAAAAAGGCTTGAGTCGCCATGCCTTCGCCACGATCTGCGATGCGGGAACCAGATACCCCTTGATGCCTAGCGCCTGAGTGGGACACGCTTCGACGCATCTGCGGCAGGCCACGCAGCGGTCGCGACGAATCAGGTGCGTGTGATCCTGCACCTCGTGGACGGTGTTGGGGCAAACAGCCACGCACGCGCCGCAGTACGTGCAGCGCCGGCGGACACAAATCAGCTCGGGCTTATCGCGGCGCGACTCGGGGCTGTGGCACCACCGACAATTAAGTGCACAGCCCTTCAGGTAGACGGCCATTCGGATGCCCGGGCCGTCGTGCACGGCGAAGGTGTCGACGTCGAAGACGAGCCCCTCGCAGTCGCCGGCGCCGTCGCGTGCGGTCACGAACGCGCCTCCTGCCGACGGATGTGGTGTTCCTGCTGCTCGGGACTGAGCATGGTGAAGTAGGCGCACCATCCGCCCATCCGCACGCGTAGCGACTTGTACTTTTCGGGCTCGTTCTGGGCCGCGCGCAGCTCGGCTGTGTCGGCGACGGTGAGGGTCATCATGGTGCCGCCGGTCTGTACGAAGCTGCGGAGCAGGCCGATCATCCGGGCGATCCCGTCGTCGCCCTCGACCAGCCGGCGAGCCAGCCGCAAGTCCAGCGGACCGCCCGCCGGCAGGTTGGCGTGGCCCATGTTGGCGTAGGAGAGAATGGCGGCGGGAATGCCCTCCATGTCGCGCCCCAGCGCGGGCGAGAAGTTGCTCGACACCGGTTCGCCGGCCAAGCGGCCGTCGGGCGACGCCCCGAGCCCCTGTCCGATGCCGACGTACCAGGAGAACGTGCCCACCCCGCAGGGGAACTTGACCTTGGGCTCGGCCTGCTTGGCGTGCTTGGCGACGGTGCGGGTAAAGGCGTCGATCAGCTCCCGCCCGACGGCGTCGGCGGTCTCGTCGTCGTTGCCGTACTTGGGGGCAGCCAGCAGTCTGCTCCGCAGCGCGCCGTATCCTTCGAAGTCGGCGTCGAGAGCATCGCACAGTTGGCCCATGGTGGCGTGCTTTTGCTCGAAGACGACGGTCTTGATAGCGGTCAGCGAGTCGATGGCGTGGGCCGCACTCTCAGCCAGCAAGGCGAATGTGCGAAACTTGGCGCCGCCGGCTGTCATGTCGCGCCGCGAACGAATCGCCCCGTCCACCAGTGCGCTGAGCAAGGGCACGGGGGCGATCGTGCTGCGGGCGTCGAGCGAATCGATAACCTGTCGGACGACCCGGGCGACCATCGCATCAAGCTGTGTGAGGAAGGCCTCCCAGAGCTGCTCGTAACTGGTGAACGTCCGCGGGTCGGCGGTGTCGACGCCGTGTAGCGATCCCTCGATGCGCGGTTGGCCGCGATTCAGCGCCCACTCCAGACAGAGCATCACACTGAGTCGCTGAAATCGAAAATCCGTGCGACCGGGGATGATGATCTCCCAGCACCCGTCGTTGGTGTAGTCGCGGGCGTCGGCTGTGGGAATGCCGATCCGCTCCAGGGCCGGCACGATCGCCTCGTCATTGAAAAGAGCCGGCATGCCGCCGCCCTCCCGAATCGCCTCGCACGTCAGGGACAACAGCGCCTGGGGCGATCGGCTGTGCAGGCGGACGGTCATCAGCGGATTGGTCATCTTGTTGCGGTGGAAGCTGCGCAGCAGCATCAGCGTCAGCGGGTTCGTGCCGTCGCCGCCGTCGGGCGTCAGGCCGCCGACGACGATGTTCTGGAGCCAATGGTTGGTGGCGTCGAGCCGATCGCGGGCTGTACCCACCTGGCTCGACGTGCCGTGTCGAGTGCGATCGGCAGGTGCGTTCTGCTCGGCCTTACGGGCTTCGGGCCGCTGGTCGTCGGTGGTTTTGGCCCGCTCGTTGAATTTCAGGCAGAAGCAGTCCACCAGTTCGGCGGCGTCGGCAAGACTCAGACGGCCCGAGGTCAGGTCGTCGGACAGATACGGCCAGGCATACTGGTCCAGACGCCCGGCTGCGTTGCCGTTCATGGTCGAGTGAAAGATCATGTGCAGCAGCCAGACGGATTGCAGCGCCTGCCGGAACGTGCGGGCCGGCCCGGCGGGCACATGGCGCAGGTTGGCTGCCATCTGGCTGAGCTGCTCGGCGCGAGCGGGGTCGTCACAGGCCTGCGCTTCGGCATCGCAGCGGGCGGCCAGGCGATCGGCGAAAGCCATCACGGCGTCGACGGCGATGACCACCGAATCCAGGAAGGCGATCTCAGCGGGAGTAGTTGCGTTTGGCCGCTGCGCCTCGGCGTCGGACCGGATGCCTCGCAGGCCCTTGGCCAGCAGCGTCGGGTAGTCGGGCACGATGTGGCCGAAGACCGAGTGGATGCTCAGGCCTTGTTTCTGTGCCGTGCAGCGTTCGGCCTCGGTTGCGTAATCGGGGAAGCCCCGCTCGGCATGCACCCGCGGGTGTTCCAGCGTCATCGATCCGGCAAACAACTGCCCCGCCCACAGATCCATGGGCATGGCGGACAGCTTCAGCGCGATGGCGCGGGCCTTGCGGACGGCCAGCGGCTCGGCCATGAGCCGATCGTCGATTCGCGTGGGACAGTCCCAGTTTGCCGGCGGCGCTTCCATGGCGTCGCGCACGCGCCGGCGAAGATCGGCGACTCTGTCGGTGTCCGGCAGAATCCAGATCTCGCGAAACGTGATATCATTCACGATCGGTTCTTGAAGCGTTGTGTCCGACACTGCTTGATCCCGCCTCCGCAATCATGTGCCACACGTTACGATTATAGCATGATGGCTTGGTAGCTGGCAGTCGTGCTGCGCACCTATACGGCCTCTTGATCGCCGCTATAGATCGGCCAATACGTGCCGCATCGCGGTCAGCAGCGAGTCGACGTGGCGGGTGGTGGCGCTTTCGCCCATCAGGCCGATGCGCCAGGCCTTGCCCTTGAATGCACCCAGGCCGCCGCCGATTTCGATCCCGTGCTCGTTCAGCAGGCGCGTGCGGACGACGGCTTCGTCCACGCCGTCCGGTGCGGCTACGGCATTGAGCATGGGAAGCTGATGGTTCGCGTCGGCCAGGTATCGCAGGCCCATTTTCGTCAGACCGTCCTTCAGAGTCTCGTGGTGTCGAGCATGCCGTGCCCACCGTTGCGGCAGGCCTTCTTCCAGAACGATGCGAAGGGCCTCGTGCAGCGCGTAGTTCATGTTGATCGGGGCGGTGTGGTGGTACAGCCGCTCGGAGCCCCAGTACTGCCGCACCATGTTCATGTCGAGATACCAGCTTTGCACCTTGGCGTGTCGGCTGGTAATGACCTCAGCCGCACGGTCGCTGAACGTGACCGGTGCCAGCCCGGGCGGGCAGGACAGACATTTCTGCGTGCCGCTGTAACAAGCGTCGATCCGCCAGCCGTCCACGTCGACCTCCATCCCGCCGAGGCTGGTGACGGTGTCGACCAGCAGTAAGGCACTGGCCTCGTGCACGACGGGACTGATCGGCGCGATCGGCTGGGCCGCACCGGTGCTGGTCTCGGCGTGTACGATGCCGACGACCTTGACGGGTCCGTGCCTGCGTAGGGCCGCTTCGATCTGCTCCGGCGAGAATACCTGTCCCCAGGGCACCTCGACCGACACCACGTGGGCACCGGCCCGTTCAGCCACGTCCTTCATGCGCTGACCGAAGACGCCGGCGATGCAGACCAGCATCGTGTCGCCCGGTTCGATAAGGTTGACCACGCACGTTTCCATGCCGGCCGAGCCCGTGCCGCTGACCGCCAGCGTCAGTTCGTTGCGCGTCTGGAACACGCGCTGCAACATATCGCGGATCTCGTTGAGGATCGCGAGAAACTGACCGTCCAGGTGGCCGATCGTCGGACGGCTCATCGCCTCGAGCACCGTCGGATTCACATCCGACGGGCCCGGCCCCATCAACATACGCGGCTGAATCTCGGCAAGATCGATCATTTTGGTGACTCCCGGCGCGGACACGTGGCGGCCTATGGCGCCTTTGCGGCCCGCGAGCACTCACCATACAGGCGGCCCTTGGCTATGTGCAATGGCCGGTGGACACAGGGGGCGCCCGCCCCAGCACTCGGTGGGTGGGTCGGCTAGTCCGGCTCGGATGCCGCCGACGGTGGCGCCGAGCGGGTGGCGCGTTCGATCTCGGTAATCATTTGCCCCCGTCGCCAGACGCGGACCGTGCCGTTGGACTCGCTGATGGTGATGGCGATGCTCTTGGTGATGGCCGTGATGCCGGCTGCGGCGCTATGGCGCGAGCCCAGCCCACGGGGCAGTTCCTCGCCCACCAGACCCGGACGCACCGTCGTACCGGCCGACATGATCGCCCCGTTGCCCTTGAGGATGAACGCGCCGTCGATGCTGCAAAACTCCTTGACCGTCTCGGCCATGCCGTGGTCGAGGATGTTGCGCTCGCGCTCGAGGTATCCTTTGAACGGGTTGATGATGTTCTGCTGGCAGTGCTTCTGCACCTCGCGATAGTCGCCGAGCACAAACATCGCCCCCACCGGTTTGCCCTCGCGCCCTTCGCTGGCCAGCTCGATGGCCAGGCCGAACACCCGCTCGAACACGGCGCGGCGGATGTGCTCGGTGAGCTTCGGCTGATCGACCGACTGGAACATTTCGTACTCGGCCCCCACGCTCATGACCATCAGGGTGTCGGCCGGTTCAGCCGGCAGCCCGCATAGGAACACGAAGGTTTCTCCCGGCTGGAGCACGCGTTGGCTGAAGGCGATGACCACCGCGGTCTTGATGCGGCCAATGCGTGTCAGGTTCACAGCCGGCACGGTCAGCACCTTCGCGCCGAGACGTCGGGCGCGACTCTGCTCGTTCTGGTTACGGGCGATCAGGATCAACTCGGTCGCGGCGTTCTTCAGGTCGCGAAGGGGCTTGTCCTCCTCGAACTCGTCGATGTAGGCAAATACCGATCGCGCTTTCAGACTGGTGGCCACAGCGGCTGTGGCGCCGATCATGGTGGACGTGATTTCCTTGCGAGACTTAGCCATACGCCAACCGTAAGAAGAGCAGCCCAGGTCACTTGACTATATTTTCGACGCGTCGGTTGGGCAAGTTGAGGCCGGTGGGCGCCCCAACTTCTCGAACACGTAGACGAATACCCCATCGTGTCGTGTCGACGGCGACCGATAGAGCAGCTTGTACTTGCTGGGGTGGTCTTGCAAAGCCGACAGCGGCAGCCCGCTGCCGACCTGCGGGCCATAGCGCTTGTCCCAGGCGATGATGGCCCCCGGCGGGGCCTTGGCTACATCATGACAGAACAGCCTCAACTTCGGCGAGCGGGCCCGTCCCAGGAAATGCTCAAACCACAGATTGGCCACGACGATCGGGCGACGGGTAAGCCCCTGCTCGTGCAGCCATTGGGTCGTTTTGTACATGGCCAACTGATCGCGCTTGAGGTGCATGGGGCGAATCTGCCCGCCCAACTGCACCGTCATCATGATCGCCGCCGTCGCCGGCACCAGCCAGCGCCACCAGGGTGTCTGTCCGCGGCGCGCCAGCGCCAACGCCGTGCCGCACAGAAGCACAACACCCAAAGTCGTGAAGCGCAACACCCAGGTTTCACGGCCCAGCCAGTACACGTCGGCGGCCCGCAGCTCCCATTCGGCCGAGCCTTCCAGCACCAGCATGGTCAGGCCGAAGGTCAGCACAGCCATCGCCGCTCGGCGCCGCGGGGCGGCAAGTAGCTCGCCGAGCCCGGCGCACGCCAAGATGCCGACCAGTGGCGAGATCGGCACGAGGAAGCGCGCGTACCCGCCCGAGCCGTAGCTGCCGCTGGCCCGCAGGATCGTCTGCGTGGCCAGGTACCCCAGGCAGCATGCGACGGTCAGGCGACCGAGCGGCCGCCGCCACACCGACCGCGCGCCGGCTACAGCCAGGCACATCACCGCCGGGCCGAAGGCGATCAGCGTCTTGACCAGAAACGTGGTCCAATAGCCGCGCCCGTAGCCCACCAGCGGCTTCGGTTCGAGGAACTTCATCACGGGCGACTGCTCCAGCAGGGAGGGGGCTAGCGCGTTCTGGATCAAAGGAGCCCACAAGAGCAGCGCCAGCGCCAGCCATCGCCGCTTACACCGCCACAGCACAACCAGCCAGATGGGTAGTAGCACCACCGCCTCGTACCGCGCCGTCAGCCCCAGCGACAGCACCGCCGCCGACGCCACCGGTGAGCCGACCAGCAGCAGGTACGCCGCTGCGGCAATGTAGAACGCCAGCGCCGTCTCAGTGAGCGTCGTGTACGAAAGGGTCAAAAACATCGGCTGGGCGAACACCAGCACGGGTACCAGCCACGGATAGGGCAGCTTCTGTCGTCGCGCGATGCAGTAGGCCAGCCACGCCGTCGCCGCCGACAGCACGCCTGACATGCAGCGGCTCGCCAGCCAGCCGAACCGTGCGGGCAAAAAGTGCAGGATGGTGAATCCCGGGCGGCCCCATTCGTGGAGCAGGTATTGTGGCCAGATCCACGCCCAGCGAGCAAAGAGATAATGCGTCAGGTCGTCGTCGTGATGGCATCCGCGCGACACGGCCGCCAGTGTCATCGAGACGGCCAGCGCAGCCAGCACGATCGCAGCGGCCAGCCACGGCCGGTCGCGCTCGGTCTCGTCAGCCTGTAGGTTGCTCTGAACGTCCGAGTTCACCACGCCTCGCCGTTGGTGCACGGTACCTATTGTGCTGCACAGTCGATCGGCCGCGCCCATCCACAACCGTGCGGTGGGCAACTGATACCGCCGCCCGTCGAGTTGTGCAAGGCTGCGTCGTCTCGTGATGATGACAGACACGTGCAGCGCAAGTATGCTTACATCGCGCTGCATCCGGAGGGTCTTTCCATGGACGTGGAATGTGTTGAGTTACGCGGCAGCCCGCGCGAGATGGGCCGACAGCACGGCGAGCAGTTTGCCGAGCCGATCAAGCAGTTTGCCCAGTTGCGGCTCGAGAAGTGTATCGCCGACGCGGCCGAGAGCGGCGTGACCGTCACATCCGAGCAGGTGCTCGATTTCTGTCGATCGCTGCTGGGCGTGCACGAGCAATACGCCCCGCTCGTATATGAGGAGCTTTGCGGCATCGCCGAGGGCGCGGGCGTTTCGCTGCCGGCTCTGATGATGTGCAACGGGCTGACCGACATCCGCGACGCGGTCGTGGCGCAACACGGGCCGTCACGTCGCGCCGATGTGGGCGGGTGCAGCGCGTGGATGGTCGCCCCCGAAGCCACCACCGACGGTCACGTTCTGGCCGGCCAGACCTGGGACATGCATCGTTCAGCCCAGCGATACGCCGTGGTCTTCCATCGCAGGCCATCCGACGGCCCACCCACGTTAGGGATTACAACGGTTGGCTGCCTGTGTTTGGTGGGCATCAACGAGGCGGGAGTCGCCGTCGGCAACAACAACCTCAAACCCGACGACGCCGGCGTCGGTGTGATGTACCTGGCCATGATCACCCATGCGCTGGCACAGACCTCGCTGGCCGCCGCCGTCAACGCCATCACGCTCGCCCCGCGATGCGGCGGGCACAATTACTATCTCGCCCACGCCGATGGCACGCTGGTGAACATCGAGACCACAGCCAAGCAGTTCGAGATCATCGATCCGACCGGCGGCTTCTACGCCCACACCAATCACTATCTTGTTCCCACCCTTCAGACGCGACAAAAGGAGGAGCCGAGCGAGTCGACGCTGTGGCGCCTCAATCGTCTCGAAGCGTTGCTGTATGAGCACGCCGGACGATTCGATCCGCCTACCATGATGCGCATCATGTCCGATCAGGCCGGCCAGGGTGACTGCAACATCTGCCGCACCGATCCAAGCGACGAGGGACCCACCTGTGCGTCGATCGTCATGAGCCCGGCCACCGGGCAGATTTGGGCCACCCAAGGCCCGCCCAGCGCTCATCGACCTGTCGAATTCAACCTCGTCTGACGCCGACGGGTTTGCCCTCGTCTGCGTGGGATGATACACTTTTGCTTCGGGCTTTGGGGATCGTGTGTGGGTTGCCGGCTTGGCTGCGGTACCCCTCGGCGTTTGAGGTGAGCGCGATGAGTATGGTTTCGGCTGACCGCCAGGAACAGACATGGGTCGTCAGCTTTACGCATAGCGAGCTCGACGCCCTGGTCAGCCGGCAGTTGGCCGAGGAGCTTCAGAGCCTGGCCGATAAGGTGGGCGGCGAGCCCGTGGTGCTCGACATGGCCCGGGTCAGCTTCGTGCAAAGCGAGGCCCTCGGTGCGCTGGTGGCGTTCCGCAACCAGCTTAAGGACCGAGGGGCCACCGTGGCTGTGGCGGGTCCCACCCCCCCCATCCGGCGGGCGCTGCACATCACGCGGCTGGATGTCATTTTCGACGTGTACCCCAACCTGGACGAGGCGTTGGCGAATCTGCGGGGTCGTTAGAATGTCACGCGGACCGTGCGTTGCGCGAAACGGCCGGCGCGGCGCGCAAGATTTGCGTCTTCGGTTGTGAGCTGCGCGACACCGGCGTATCATCCCTTCGTGAAGATCGTCGCCGACGAGAACATTCCGTTTGTCCGACAGGCCTTTGAACGGCTGGGCGATGTGGTTACCGCCTCCGGTCGGCAGATAACCCCCGAGCAGGTCGCCGACGCCGACGCGCTGCTGGTTCGCTCGGTAACCAAGGTCAACGCCGAGCTGCTTGATGGCAGCACGGTCCGGTTTGTGGGCACCGCCACCATCGGGACGGATCATCTGGATACGGCGTACCTCGACCGACGCGGCATCACGTGGGCGGCTGCCGCCGGGTGCAACGCCAACTCGGTTGCCGAGTACGTCGTCGCCGCCCTGCTGGTGCTGGCGCGCCGCGGCAGCTTCCGACTGGCGGATAAAACGCTTGGCGTGGTCGGTGTGGGCAATGTGGGCAGCCTCGTCGTCCGCGATGCCCGGGCGCTGGGGATGAACGTCTTGGAGAACGACCCGCCGCTGCAGCGACAGACGCATGATCGTCGCTTCGTTGCCATCGAGCGCATCTTCGAAGCCGACCTGGTCACGCTGCACGTTCCGCTTATGCGACAAGGGCCGGACGCCACGTGGCATATGGTCGACGCCGGCTTTGTGAGCAAGCTGAGGGCCGACTCGTACCTCGTCAACACATCGCGCGGGGCCGTAGTCGACGGCTCGGCCCTGCGACAAGCCTTGCAGCGGCAACGCCTGGCCGGCGCTGTTCTGGATGTCTGGGAGAACGAGCCCGATATCGACGTGGAATTGCTCGAGCTTGCCGCGTTGGGCACGGCTCACATCGCTGGGTATTCGTTTGACGGCAAGGTCACGGGCACGAAGATGATCCACGACGCAGCATGCCGCTGCTTCGGCCTGTCGACCGAGTGGGACCCGCGGCCGCTCATGCCCCCGCCCGCCACGCCGCAGCTTCAGATTGAACCACGCGGCAAGCACCCCCAGGACGTTGTCGCATCGGTTGTGGCGGCGATTTACGACATCGAGCGGGACGACGCAGACCTTCGTGGTGTCAGAGGGCTGCCGCTCGATCAGCGTGGCTATCACTTCGATCGGCTGCGCCGCGATTATCCCATCCGTCGCGAGTTCGGCAATACACGTGTGATCGTGCCGACAGATCAGCCCGACGTAGCGCCCACGTTCGAGAAACTGGGATTCCTCGTCGGATAAAGCGTCCCCAAAGCGGTCCCGTCGCTACGTTGGTCGCTGCCCCTTCATTACGGCAAGTCCAACGACCACGGCACGCTGGACACGTCGGCCAGGGGCGCCGCCCGCACAACCTCGCTGGTAACAGCGTACACATCCGAGTCGACGAAGACGCTTCGTGTCCAGTCCTGCCCGTCGCTCCACCACCCGCAGTACACCGGTGCCTCATCCTGCGTGGCGAGGCGCCCGAGCAGTTCGAAGCCGTCGCCCGGCGTGACGCGGTATACATACAGGCCGCGAAACGTGGGCTCTCCCAACGTGGGCCCGCCCTGGCCGCCTTCGCTCAGGCAGATAGGCACCGCCAGGGTGTCCTGGTCGGCAAAGTAGTTGAACGCATGATGATCGTTCAGCGCTTCGCTCTCGGTTCCCCGCGTGCCCAGCACGACCCGGTCGAGAAGCTGCGGGTCGTTCGGGTCAGACACGTCGAACAGGCACAACTGCACGCCCTGGTACCAGACGATTTCGCCGTCGACGTCTGCATCCTTGCCGAGCGTAATCAGATGATTCTCACCCATCGGATGGATGTACTCGCCGTAGCCGGGCACCTCCAACTCACCCGCGACGCGCGGTTCGCCTGGATTGGACAGGTCGAGCACGAACAGCGGGTCGACCTTGACGAACGTGATCAGGAATCCGCGATTGCCCATGAACCGCGCGGCATACAGGTCCTCGCCCGGCGCGAGCCCGTCGAGCACGCCGACCTGCTTGAGCGAGCTGCCCCTCTCGCCGAGCACGTGCACCTGGGTGCGAAGCGCGTTGGCGCCCTCGCCGCCCATCCAGCCGACGGTCGTAGCCACCCGCAGGTAGCCTTCGTGTTCGCCCAATGAGAACGAGTTGAGCACCCGGCCGGTCACGCTGCCGCTGCCGGCGTAGACCACCTGGTCGCCCGATAGATCGAACTTGTGGAAGACGGTCGTTTCTCGAGGCGTGCTGCCATACCCGTACCTGCTGTCACTAAGGTACAGCGCCTCGCGTGAGGCATAGACCACCTCCGCGTCGCCAAGCACCGACACGCTCTGTGGGTCGGCCCCCAGGTCGTCCAGGTCCACACTCACGATGCACGTGATGCCCACGCCGTCTGGGGTGACGGGGTGATAGAAGTCGTCGTACTGGCCCATCGTCTCAAAGCGACCGCCATCGTCGTCGACGTACTGCTTGGGCAGCCACGCCTCGGGGTCCTGTGGCGCGACGTCGTAGACGTACATATTCAGAATCAGACGCAGTCGGCCCTCGATGCGACGCGACGTATTCAGCCACCCGTCGAAGACCATCGATCTGATGATCGTCGGCGCGGTGACCTCGCTGACGTCAAACACCGTCACCGCCGTCTGACCGTCCGCGGCGAATGCAAGCTGCTCGCCCGGTATACCGCTCACCGATGACAGCACCACGGCCTTGCCGTCGTAGAGGTACATAGCCTCGACCCGGCCCGGCACGTCGGCCTGACCCACGACCGCCAGGTCCTCCGGTGGGCGGGCCTTGACGATTCTCAGCCGACCTTCGGCGGCGATGAAGAAGTGCACGCCGTCGGTCTTAACCACGTCGGCTTCGTCGACGCCTGCTTCCTGGATGTTGGTCTGCGAGAAGGAGTCCGGCGTGTCCTGTCGCCCCCCGTCGGCGCCGGATTCAGAGGAGGCGGGCATAGCCAGAAACAGGCCGATCCCATCCATGGGTCCGCCGCCTCGACACCGTTGGGCCATCTGGCCCTGCTGGAGAAAGTAGCGTTGAAGCTCATCGGCCGAGGCGAATTGAACCAGTCCCGCAACCGATTCCTCCGTGGGCGGGCAGCACCCGCCGCCCAGTTGGCCGTTGCACGCCAGCGGCACAAACGCCATCACGCAGAGCACCACCATCCGACGCATACGCCACCTCCGCCATTCTGAACGGCATCTGGGCAGGAACGGGCACCGGGCGGACCGGCCTCACTACGACAAGGCACCGCCATCGTATCCGCTTCTCGTAAGCTTAGACGTCTGGACGGTCAAGTTGCTGAGGAGAGCTTTGGTGGATGCATGCGATGGCTGGCGGCCGAGACGGGCAGGTACCCGCCGTCTACAGCTCGCTGGCCAGCCGTCGATCGATGTCGTGGAGGATGGAGCGGGCTTCGGCCAGTCGGCGGGCCTTCATCCGATTGTCGCTGCGAACCCGCCGCAGCTCGCTGCTGACCTGTTGCACGCAGGCGGCGGCTCGCTGGCGGTAGGCCACCAACTCCTCGACCTGGCGCTCGAGGTTGGCATTGGTCTGCTGGGCGGCCCGGATCTGGCCCTTCAGCACCGAGACACGTGCGCTGCGTTCGCGACCGACGGCTCGCAGCTGCCGCTGGATCTCGTCTGACCGCTGCTGATGCTGCCGGAGTTCCTGCTCCTTGAGGCGGATGTGCTCCCGAATCTCGCTGATGGTCGCGTCACGCCGATCCACCTGCTGCTGGAGTTCCAGCAACTGCATCCGCTCGGCCTCGAGCCGGGCAATCTGCTGGTCGAGCTGGAGGTTGACCTCCTCGAATTCCGCCGCCCGCTTGTGGGCCGAGGCCAACTCGTCGCGAAGGCGATCCCGCTCGGCGATCAGCTGGAGGTTCTGGAGGTGGATCTGCTCGATGCGTTCGAGGCTTCGCATCCCCAGCATCTGCACGTCGCGCCGGACGTGCCGCTGCCCGGCTGCGGTGGGTTCGTCGAATACGGGATCGTTCGGTTGCTCGCCCGGACCGTCGTCTTGCTGATCGCCAGGCGGCGTCGCGCCGAGAAGCTCACGCTGCTCGGTCAGCTCCCGCAGCTTGGCCACCTCAGGATCGGGCGGAACCCGCGAAGCGGTCTGAGGTTCAGACATGGATCGCTGCCTCACGTGCCATGCCGTCGGCGCCCTGGCCGACATGGCCAGCGGCGCACTAGGACGGCCGCGTCTTCCCATGGATTCTCGGCACTTTGTAGCGGTTAGTTGAAGGTGGCTGATTGTTTCGGCCCCGGGCTATCGGGCAGCGTGACAGCCGGCTGGCCGCCCCCGCCTGTCAAAATGACAGCATTACGCACCTACAAAGAGTGCCGCAAACCCTATATCCTTCCTTAATAGATACTTATGCTGTCTCGCGGCTTGGCACGAACCTTGCGTGTGGTTTGGGGTAGAATAGGAAAAGACCCGATAATTCCTCCAAGGAGAGATCGCCATGCTCGGCTTCTTCTACATCGATCCGCTGTACCTGCTGCTGTTGGCCCCGACGATGATCCTGGCGATCTGGGCTCAGGCGAAGGTGAAGTCGGCCTATGCGCGGGCTAGCCGCATGCCGGCTGCATCGGGGCTGACCGGGGCGCAGGCCGCGTCGCAAATACTTGAATCGGCAGGGGCTTATGATGTTTCGATCGAGCCGACGCGAGGCTTCCTGTCGGACCATTACGACCCGACGCGGAAGGTGCTGCGGCTCAGCCCGGACGTATACCAGGGCCGGTCGGTGGCTTCGCTGGGCATCGCCGCCCATGAGGCCGGCCACGCCATACAGCACCGCCACCATTACGCCCCGCTGGCGATCCGCAACGGCCTGGTGCCGATGGCCTCGATCGGCAGCAACATGGCGCTGTTTATCTTCATGGCCGGCCTGATGATGTCGTACATGGGGGTGGTGTTCGGGCGAGGCCTGATGATTGCAGCCATCGTGCTCTTTACGGCGGTGGTACTCTTCCAGTTGATCAACCTGCCGGTCGAGTTCAACGCCAGCCGTCGCGCCAAGCAGGAACTGCTGCGTCTGGGTCTGGTGGGCCAGCGTGAGGCTGGCGCGGTGTCCCAGGTGCTCAACGCGGCGGCCCTGACGTACGTGGCGGCCACGGTCGGGGCGATTATGACGCTGCTGTACTTCCTGCTGCGTTCCGGCCTGCTGGGTGGGCGACGCGGCTAGCACGACGATCGCGCGATTGACGGCACCGGTCGCGGGCCGGATCATCGGCGGCGATGGGCCTGATCCACGAGCCAATTGAGCTGTCCGACGGCTACCGAGCGCATGCCCGGTGGTGGCTGCCCGACTCGCCGCTCGGGGCGGTGTTGTATCTTCACGGCATCGAGTCGCACGGAGGTTGGTTTGAGGCGTCGGCGTCGCGGCTGGCGGGTGCGGGGTTTGCCGTGTTGCTGCCCGACCGTCGCGGCAGCGGCGCGAACCGGCAGGACCGGGGGCACGCGCGGTCGGCCGGCCGGCTGCTTGCCGACGTGGAAGAGCAACTGGCGATAGTGCAGTCACGCGCGTCGGTTAAGCGCGTGCACTTGGCAGGTGTCAGTTGGGGAGGCAAGCTGGCGGCGGCGTATGCCGCCCGCGGCTCGGGGCAGATCGCTTCCTTGACGTTGATCGCGCCGGGACTGTTCCCCCAAGTCGACCTGCCTGCCGCCCAGAAATTGCGGGTTGGACTGGCGGCGGTGTTCGCCAGCCAAACCACGTTCGCCATCCCGCTGGAGGACCCGAGTCTGTTCACCGGCAACCCGGAGCGGATCACGTTCATTGGAACCGATCCATTACGGCTGCGATCGGCCACGGCGGGTCTGCTGCTGGCCTCGTGGAAGTTGGACCGCCTGGCCCGGCGGCTGGCGTGGCGGCGCGTGGACGTGCCGGTACATCTGTTTCTGGCCGAGCACGACCGCATCATCCATAACGAGCCGACTCGTATGTTTGTTCGGAGCTTGTCCGACGCCGACCGCGTCATTACCGAGTACCGCCGAGCCAGTCATACCCTCGAGTTCGAGGCGGCCCCGGAGCCGTTTCTGGCGGACCTGGTGCGATGGCTAGAGCACGCAGAGCAAGCCTGTGGGAGCCCTCAGGCAGGAGCACGCCCATGTTGTCAGAAACCTTGATGTCCCTCGGGTCCTTAGCGACACGAGCCGAACGTGCGGCACGTGCAGGTGCGGTCGTTATCGCCGCAATGGCGGTGACGTTGGCCGGGTGCCAGAGCCCACCGGTCAGGCCTCTGGCCCTGTTCGGCCCGCAGCCGGCGCCGGAGAGTCTGTTCGTGAGCACCCAGGACGGCTGGTCGTTGAACGTGCTGCGTTTCGCGCCATCGTCCCCACTGCAAGATGCCGACCCGGTCATCTGCTGTCACGGGCTCAGCTACAACGCGGGCTTCTGGGACATCATCGAGAAGACGTCGCTTCCGCGGTACTTGCAGAAGCGGGGCTACGACGTGTGGTGCCCGTCGCTTCGCGGCAGCGGGCAGTCGACCAAGCCGACGGTGGCCCAGTTGCGGCGGCTGTTTCGCCTGAACTTGTCGGCGCTGGAGCCCGGGGCAATCGCGCAGCGCAAGAGCGGACTGCTCAAGGCCGACTGGAGTGTCGACGATCACGTGCGTTACGACGTGCCGACTGTGCTGGATTTTGTCGCCCAGACCACGGGTCGACAGCGGATGCATTGGATCGGCCACAGCATGGGCGGCATGGTCATGTTCGCGCACCTGTCGGGCGGCGGTGGCGAGAAAATCAACACGTTCGTGGCGGCGGCGGTTCCGATGGTCATGCTCGGTCCGCTCAACGACGTATTCCAGACCATGGTCGACAACATGCAGGTTATCCAGATCGGCAACGCCGTGGTCTCAACGTCGCTGCCGGCGATCATGGGCACGCTGGTGGGCCCGGCCCTGCAATCGCCCATCGATCGGCTGTTCTACAACGCTGACAACGTCGACTATCTCGTCGGGCACCGGCTCGGTTACCAGGTGCTGGAGGAGATCTCGGCCGGTCAGTTTGGCCAGCTCATGGACATGGTGCGTAACGAGCACTTCCGTTCGACCGACGGCAGCGTCGACTACGCCGAACAGGTCGATCGCATCCAGACCCCCACGCTCTTTCTGGTCGGTGCGCTGGACAACATGGCGAGCGTCGGCGCGGTCAAGTGGACCTATAACCGCGTCGGGTCGAGCGACAAGCAGTTCATGATGTTCGGGCGAATCAACGGGAAGCTGGCGGACTACGGGCACGACGATCTGATTATCGGGCGGCACGCGCAGGAGGATGTGTATCCGCACATCGTCCGCTGGCTTCAGCGCCATCCGGGGCAGGCGCAGCCGTCCACCCAGCCTTCGTAGATCGTTTTCGTCCTGGGATTTTGCCCGCGGGGGAATCTGAATCGTATATTCTGTCGGCTGGGGACAGACAGCGGCTCGGCGCGACCGAGTAGGTTGCGGTCGAGTCACTCGCCTGGCAGGGATAACCCCGGCAACACTGGGAATCGGTTTCGAGGGGACAGAGCACAATGTCTCTGCGTGTAGACTGTCCATACTGTGGGCAGTGGATCGTGCTGCCGCTTTGGGCGGCGGGCCGTCGGGCGCGATGCCTGCGATGCCAGGGAACCTTTCGCGTCCAGTTCGACCCGTCGAAGCTGCCCGGTCACCCGCGGCGCGCCAAGCTGCCCGACCCGCCCGCTCACACTCAGCAAACGCCGACCGCCGACGAGGACGAAATTCTCGGCGTCCTGTTATCGGAGCAGGAGATACCCACCGAACAGCTCGAATCCCTGCGAGACGAGTTGGACCAACTCTTTCTGGCCGAGGCCATCCCCGAAAGCACCGACCTGGGTGACACGTCGCTCGGTCTGGTGGACTCGCCGACGTCCAACGGCGACGAGAATCCGCTGGCCGAATACACCGATCGTCTGCAAGCCGAGCGCAGGAAGCTGCTGCGGCAGCTCGGCGTGGAGGCTCACGAACAGATGCTGCCTCGAAGCTGCATCGGACTTCAGGCGGCGATCAAAGAGGCCCAGAAACAGATCGAACATATCGAGGCCCGATTGGCTCAATTATACGAGATGGCCGAAGCCAGCTACGGGGTGGAACAGAAGGCGGCGGCGATGGGGACGATTCACACCTGTCGCCAGCAACTCGAGCTCCTGCGGGAGCGTCTTGACCGACGGTATCGTCGACTCGGACGAGTCATCGTCGAAACGCCGGAACTGTCCGGCGTGGCACCGGCGACTTGTCGGCAGCTTCGCCGCATTCAGGAGCGCATCGAGGCGCTCATCACACCGCCCGGACGGGACCGCTCGGTCCGCAGCCCGTTCCGAAGGCACAAGCAAACCTAGCGGCGTCAGCCCAGGTGGTCTTCGATCAGACGTCGGCTGCGGGGGTCCAGGCGCGACAGATCGCGCACCTCAAACTTGCCACCGGCGTGATCCTTGATGATCACACGCCCGTCGTCGAGTTGCCGGATATCGTCGTTGCTCTTAATCTGGAGCTCGATCGGCCCGCGATCGGTTCGGACCTTCCAAGCCATCACCTCGTAGTCGTCGTCGACGTCGTCAACGGCGGTGATCTGCGGGATGAACTCCTGTTGGTCCAGCTCCTGCTCGATCAGGGCACGCGTCTCGGGCTCGACGCCGTCGAGCGATTCCAGCAGGACCAGTTCCTGCCCTTCCTTGTCGCGGATCGATATGTAGCGGTCGCGCAGCGACCACGGAAAGCACCTGGCAAGGCGGACCGGGGCGATCGGGTCGGCGTCCGGACCGCGACGGAGTTCGAGCTGACCGCGCTCGTCTCGCCACAGTCGTACGGCCGCTGGCTCGGTGCATTCGACGGAGTCGAGATTCTCTTTCTTGTTTGACATGCTCAGTTTCCGGTGCAGGGATCAGACGGCAAACATCGATTGCAGATCCGTCTGGGTTGTGTGCAGCTTGGCATACAGTCCGTCCTCCTTGCCCAGCAGCTCCTCGTGCGTGCCCTGCTCGACGATCTTGCCCTTGTCGAGAATGATCAGCCGGTCGGCCTTGCGCAGCGTGCTGAGCCGGTGGGCAATGGCAAAGGTCGTCCGCCCTTCGACCAGTCGATCGATCGCCTCCTGGATCTTCATCTCGGTCTTGCTGTCGACGCTGCTGGTGGCCTCGTCGAGGATCAGGATGCGCGGGTTGCTGAGGATCGCCCGGGCGATGCTGATCCGCTGGCGCTCGCCGCCCGAGAGCGTCTGACCTCGCTCGCCCACCATCGTGTCGTATCCGTCGGAAAAGCCGACGATGAAGTCATGGGCGTTGGCCGCCTTCGACGCGGTGATGATCGTAGCCATGTCGACTTGCTCGTTGCCGTAGGCGATGTTCTCGGCGATGGTGCCGCGGAACAGGTATGGCTCCTGAAGCACCACGCCGATCTGGCTTCGCAGCTCGTACAGGTCGAGATCGCGAACGTCGGTCCCGTCGATGAGGATGCGGCCTTCGATTACGTCGTAGAAGCGGCAGATCAGGTTGACCATCGTCGTCTTGCCGCCGCCGGACGGACCGGCCAGCCCGATCATCTGTCCGGCGTCGACGTGGAAGCTGACGTCTTCCAGCACGCGCTTCACCCCGTCATAGCTGAAGCACACATCCTCGAACGTGACCGATCCGGCCATCCGGGGCTTCTTCACCGCGCTGCTCTTGGTGTAGATCGTCGGCTGGGTATCGAGCACCTCGAAGACGCGTTGTGCGCTGGTAGCCGCCCGCTGGAACATGCGGTTCATCATGCCGAGCTGTTCGATCGGTCCGTAGAACATCCACACGTAGCCCAGGAACATCACAAAGGTGCCCAGCGTCAGGTGATCGCTGCCCTTGATGATCTTCCGGCCGGCATAGGCCCAGATGATCAGGGTGCCCAGGTTCAGCAGGAACATCACCTTGGGCCAGTAACTGGTCCACTCGGCATGCAGGTCCATCGCATCGCCCACGAAGGCTTGGCTGCGCCCGGTGAAGCGAGCAACCTCGCGATCTTCCTGCCTGAAGGCCTTGACCACCCGCACGCCGGGAATGGCGTCGCTGAGGACGCTGGTCATCCGCGACCACTTGGTCCACAGCCGGTGGAAGAACCGCCGGATCGCTACCGTGTGGAAGTAGGTCAGCACCACGCCGATGGGGATGGGAATCATGGTCAAGGTGGCCAGGATCGGCTCTTCCAGGAACAGGATCACCGCGATTCCGACCACCACGACGCTCGACATGACCAGCTCGACGATGCCGAAGGCCACGAAGTCCCACAGCCGATCGGTGTCGTGGGTGATGCGGCTGATCAGGTGCCCGGTGGGCTTCTTGTTGAAAAAGGCCAGCGACAGCTTCTGGAGGTGGGCGAACGCCGCGGTCCGCAGGTCGTGCGTCATCAGCTCGCTGAGCCTGGCCAGGCGGTTTAGCCGCAGATACTGAAACCCCACGCGCAGGACCACGATGCAGCCCAGCCCTCCGATCAGCGGCCAGAGCAGATCGGGTCTGTGCGCGCTGCCCTGCTTACCGCTCAGTGCTCCGATCAACGTCCAGAGCAGACCTTGTTCAGGCGGGGTGCCGTCCTTCGGCTTCTGCAATACGTAATCGATCAGAAACTGGGTAAGCTTGGGCGGCACCAATTGCAGCAGCGTCACCGCCAACGCGCTGCCCATGCCGATGATCAGCCACCGCTTGTACGGCCAGGCGAACGAGAGCAGGCGCCAGAGGATCCGCCGCTTCTGAAGGCAGCGGGGGCAGGCTTCGGCCCAGTCCGGGATGAGCCGCCCACACTTGTCGCAGAACTTCTCCTCCTGCTCCGGGCCGCCGGGGCTTGCGGGCTGCTCGCCCTGCTCTTGGCCGCGAATGTGGGTCTGCCCGCGGCGCAGAAGCTGGCTGAATCGCTTGGCCTGCCGCTGGCTGAAGCGAAGCTCCTCGGCGAGCTTACCGTCGCGAACCACACGGAACCGGCTCGAGCCGACGCCTTCGAGAATCTCCAACTCGACGTTGGACTCCAAAGGCGTGAAGCGCAGCTCCGGGCCATCGGCACGATTTAGGTCGGCGACGGCCAGGTGCCCGTTGCCCAGCACCACCCATGCCTGACCGAATTGGCCCGACGGCGCGACGTCGGCCAGGGCGAATGCGGTCGGCTCGGTTTGCTCGCCCAGGCGGTCCTCAAGCAGCACCTTAATCGAGCCGGGCAGCACGGCGCCGGGCTCGGTGTGTTCGATCTGATTGTCGACTGCTACAGACATGCAGCACCTCGTAACGGTACGTGGGGAAGACCACAGGCCACGGGTCGGTCAGCCAGCCCATGTCGGGCACGCAAGGCGCTGTTCCCTGTTCGTCTGGTTCTGTTAGCGAAGGTACTGAAGGTCGCGGCGCCCTGCCCCGTCAGCGGGCTCGCCCTGTCCCGCGCGCATCAACGTTGCCGTTGTGTGCGCCGGCGGCAGGCTATTCAGTTGGACGGTTTCATCCGGGTCACCGCTCTACCCCTGGTCAGTGGCACCCACGGCTGTCCCACCGCGGTGAGAGACCAGGATAACGATTCCGATACACAAGTCAACGATCCTGGCTGAGAAAGACAGGAAACCTGCATCTTGGTGAGAGTTGCTCGGCCGCGGCTTGCTCACGCCGGATCAGCGTGCGGCTGGGTGAGGCGCTTGCGGAACGCCAGGCGGTGGATGTCGCGCCCCTCGCGAAGGTATTTGACCTCGAAATTGGTCTCGGTCCGCGTGTCGGGCGTGCCGTATTCGGGATCGGCGAAATCGGTCGGCTCCAATTCGGGCCGATCGGCCAGCAGCGAGCGAATGGTCTGGAAGTAGTCGGCGTGGTCGGTCTGGATCGCCCACCGGGCACCGGGCTGAAGGGCCCGCACAGCCGCGACCACGAATTCGGGCTTGAAGAGCCTGCGCTTGTGGTGTCGCTTTTTAGGCCAGGGATCGGGGTGGTAGATGTGCAACGCGCCAAGCGAGTCGGGCGGCAGCCTGTGACCGACCAGATAGCCCGCGTCGGCGCGGATCAGCCGCACGTTGGCCACGCCCCAGCGCCGCATGCGATCGGCTGCGTAGCGGAAATACTTGTTGGCCCACTCGACGCCGAAGTAATTGCGGTCGGGATGGGCGCGGGCTTGATCGAGCAGGAAGCCCCCCTTACCGCAGCCGATCTCCATTTCCACCGGATGATCGTTGCTGAACAGGGCGGCGAAATCGACCGTCGGCTCGATCTGCTCGAGCGTGACGATAATGTCCTCCAGCGTCACCATTGCCGGCCATGATGCGATTCTGTGGAACCGCGTCAAGACGGCGGCACGACGGCTCGGCTGCACCAAGGTATGATGGGTGGGCCGCTGTGGTCGCGACAGACCAACGCGTTTCGACGAAGGGGTAAGCATGGGAACGATCACGATCGGTACCAGTGCGCTGGATGGGGCCGACACCGAGCGGATGCGAGAGGCGGGCATCGAGTGGGTGCGCCAGGGCTTTCCGCTGCCGTTCGAGGATCGCCTCGGCGGCAAGCCGACCGAGGCATACGAGCAGGCCAAAGCCCGCACACGAGACTGGGCACGCAAGGGTTTCGGGGTGATGGGTGTCACGCCGCTGCCGGGCATCTGCCGCATGGAGCCCGACGAGCGCGGCAAGCTTAAGATTGTCTGGCACAGCCGCATGCCCGACTGGATGGGCCCGGTCGGCGGCGAGCAGTACGTGGCGAACTACCGGGCGGTGTGTCACTGGTTGGGCGAGGACCTGGCGGAACTGGTCTCGCTGTGGCAGATCGCCAACGAGCTGGACATCGTCGAGTTTGCCGGGCCGCTGAACCCCCGTCAGGCCTGCGACCTGATCGCCGCCGCGGCCCGGGGCCTGAAGGCGGGCAACGCGGCTGCCCCGGTGGGGACCAACACCGCCAGCAGCGACAAGGCCTACTACCTCTACGGTCGACTGTTTGCCCAGCCGGACTGCCCGCTGGACTACTGCGGGGTGGACGCCTACTACGGCACGTGGCTGCCCGGAGGCCCGGACGACTGGGGTGCCCGCATCGAAGAGTTGCACGCGCTGACCGGGGTGCCGGTGCTGATCAACGAGTGGGGGTTCTCCTCGGCCGGTGAGGCCATGAGCCTCGAGGAGCGAACCAGCGGCGTCTACTGCTGCCAGATCCGCAAATGGCGATACACCTGGGCTGGCGGGCACAACCCCGAGGGACAGGCCGACTACGTCCGCACGGCGTTCGAGGCCTTCAGCCGACATCGTGACATCCTGCTGGGATCGTTCTTCTACCGCTGGGAGGATCAGCAACAGTGCTGGCAGTGCGGCTCGCCGGACTGTCCGGTCGAGACGGCGTGGGGGCTTGTCGATCGCGAAGGGCGACCGAAGCCGTCGTTCCATGCGTTCCAGGAGGGTGTGGTCGCGCTGGCGGGGTAAGCCATGGTAAGTCGAGAGGGCAGTCCTGCCTGCAAGTTCGCGCTGACCGATGCCGCGGGCCACGTCCATCGACTCGAAGACTACGCCGGGAGCTGGCTGCTGCTGGTGTTTCACCGGCATCTTGGGTGTCTTCCCTGCCGCGAGCACATTACGCAGTTGCGCGAGCATGAGGACGAATTGGCCGGCTTGGGCGTGAAGGTGCTGGTGATCGCGTTCGAAGCGGGCCCGGTTACGCAGGCGTATGTCGGCGAGACGAACCTTCGTTGGCCGCTGCTGGTGGACGAATCGCGCGAGCTTTACGTGCACTACGGCATGTTGCGGGCGAGCTGGTGGCGAATCTGGGGCCCGGCCACCCTGTGGGCGTATGCCAAGCTGTTTCTGCGCGGGCGCCGGCCGAGAAAGTCCGGCGGTGATGTCAGCCAGCTCGGCGGCGACGTGCTGATCGACCCGAACGGCGTTGTGGCGCTTCAACACGTGGAGGTGGGCCCGGCCGATCGACCGGCTGTCGAGGCCATCTTGGACGTTGTCCGCGCCCGCAACGGGACTGACTGAGCGACTCAAACCGGTCGCTGCGGGGTGCAGGAATGGATCCTGATTCTTTGGTTCAGATTTACTGGCCTGTCGACCATCTGGAGGCTGACGCCATTCGACAGGCGCTTGAGGCTGAGGACATTCCCTGTCACATCGATGGGGAGAACCTAGCCGGCCTGGCGAGCAACGGCTTCTTCGGCAGCGCCGGTCGCATGCGCTTGCTGGTGCGGTCGCGAGACGCCGACGAGGCGCGGTCGATCATCGAGAGTGGCGATTGGCCGCGGTATTCCTGACATACGCGTAGCCGGCTCAGCAGGGGCAGACCGACCGAAACTGGGGGACACACACAGGTGATAGGCCGGCGGCAGGTGGAACCTGCCCTACGTTCTCAGGGGCTGCGTGCCCCGCAGGCTGCTGGAGGTGCGACGGCTGAAAAGCTACAATAATGGTTGGCGGAGTGGGTCAGACGGCCGCTGGTCCGCTTCGGCGGGCTGGAGGAAAGTCCGAACTGGGTAGGGCACGGTGGTCGCTAACGGCGACCCGGGGTAACTCGAGGGAAAGTGCCACAGAAATCACACCGCCGATGGCCCGTCTTCGGGCGGGATCAGGCAAGGGTGAAATGGTGCGGTAAGAGCGCACCGCGTCGCTGGTGACAGCGGCGGCAGGGCAAACCCCACCGCCAGCAAGCCCAAATAGGCGGCGAGCAGCGGCCTTCGGGCGGCTGCACGGGCCGGCCCGGTCCGTCCGAGTCGCGGGTAGGGTGCTTGAGCCGACGGGCAACCGATCGGCCCAGATGAATGGCCGTCGCCGGTCGATCGACCGGTTACAGAATTCGGCTTACCGACCCACTCCGCCGTTTTTTGTTATGACCGTGGCGCGACCCGTTGGCGCGCTTGTCGACTTCTCGATACCGCTTCGGGACGCCGCTGGATGGTGAAGTTTGCCCAAGTCGTTTTCGTGGTAGAATGGGTTCATGATTGCGGCACGGCAGGCTGAACCTCGAATCGTTTCCGATCTGATCAAGGACAGCCGTCTGACGCGCGAGAACCTCGACCGCTTCCGGCGCGAGGCCCGCATCGAGGGTGTGCCGTTGGTGGAGGTGCTGCTGACGGAGGACGTAATCAGTGACGAGGAGGTCGCCCGCGTCTACGCCGAGCAGCAGGGGCTGCGATTTCTGGATTTGACACGTCGTTCTATAGCGGAAGCATGGTCGTTGACGCTGCCGGAGAACGTCTCGCGGCGCAAGATGGTGCTGCCCTTGGGCGAGTCGAGCGGCGAGCTGGTGGTGGCGATTGCCGATCCGGCCGATCGGACGGCCATCAACGCCGTGCAGAGGCGGTACGACCGGCCCGTGCACCTGGTGGTCAGCCCTCGCTATCAGATTCAACAGCATCAGAAGCAGGTGTACGGCGACGCCCGCCGGCGCGGCACGCAGACGGTCGACATGGGTCCGGCGCGTCCGACCATGGTGGAGGTGGCGCCCGGCGGCATCAACATCGTCGAACTGGTCGACAGCATCATCGACGAAGCCGTCGACCGGCGGGCGAGCGACATCCATCTCGAGCCGGAGGAGGATCGCATCCGTGTGCGGCTCCGCGTCGACGGGCGGATGCTCGAATCGCGCTCGCTGCCGCGGGAGATCGTGCAGCCGTTGGTCAGTCGCGTGAAGGTGATGGCCACGCTGGATATAACCGAGCGTCGGGCGCCGCAGGACGGCCGATTCCAGCACCGCAGCTTCGAAAGCGAGATCGACGTCCGTGTGGCGACCATCCCGACCGTGCTGGGCGAGCGTGTGACGCTTCGCTTGCTGGGCGTGGATCGGGCGCGGCTGGGTCTGGGTGAGATGGGCATGGACGCCGAGGTCGAGCAGGCATTCGACCGGCTGATCCGCCGCCCGTACGGCATCATCCTGCTGACCGGCCCGACAGGCAGCGGAAAAACCACCACGATGTATGCCGCGCTACAGGTGATCAACACCATCGACAAGCACATCATCACCGTCGAGAACCCCGTCGAGTACCACATTCCGGGAGTCAACCAGATCCAGGTCGATCCACAGAACAACATCACCTTTGCCTCGGCGCTGCGGAGCATCGTGCGTCACGACCCCGATATCATCATGGTCGGTGAAATTCGTGACCGTGAGACGGCGCACCTGGCGCTGGAGGCGTCGCTGACCGGGCATTTGGTGTTCGCCACGCTGCACACCAACAGCGCCGCCGGGGCCATCACCCGCCTGCTGGACATGGGCTGCGAGCCGTACCTGGTGGCCAGCGGCATCATCGGGGCCATCGCCCAGCGACTGGTTCGGCGAGTCTGTGAAAACTGCAAAGCCGATTACCAGGCCGGTGCGGCCGAACGCGACCTGCTCGACGTGCCGGCTGAGCGGTCGGAGGTGAAGCTCTACCGCGGGCGAGGGTGCGCGCGCTGTCTGCGGACGGGTTACTACGACCGGATCGGCATCTTCGAGCTGATGCGGATGGACCCCGGGCTGGCCGATCTGACCATGGAGAAGGCCCCCACCGAGACGATTCAAAAGCACGCCGTCGAGCATGGCACGCGAACGCTGCGTATGGACGCCCTGGCCAAGGCCCAGGCGGGCGTGACCACCCTCGAAGAGGCCATCCGCGTCACGACAGCCGATATTCTGTGATATGAAGGTTTGTTTTTGGCTCCGTATCTGCCGCGTGCGGGCAACTGCTCACACTGCGCCGGGGCCTCAGACGCAGGATGAATCGGTGAATGTGTCATTGCCCGGCCTGGTGGGCCGAGCGACAATAACCCTTGGTGGCCCATGGCGTGCGTGAGCCAAACGAACGCAAGCCATCTCGTGCGATGCCTGACGAAACGATGCCGAACGGACGCGCGATGTGGGGGTGAGCGTCAATCGTCAGGTTAGGCTGTAGGCGTTGGATGATCGATCGCATACAACACAAACTCCGAAGACTACGCGCGCACTGTTCTATGCTGGGCGCTGCCAGAGCAATCAAGTTTGAGGTCGCGTGGAGTCTGCGCCGGCCAATGATTCCTATTGACTTGCCGGGCTTCCCGAATCCGTTCCTGATCCGTCGTTTCTCGTCAGATGTGATGGTTTTTAATCAGGTGTTCGTAGCCCGGGAGCTTGAGGTGTTTCTGCCGGCGTCGCCCCGGTTGATCGTCGACGGCGGGGCCAATGTGGGCTTCAGCACGGCCTTCTACGCCGAGCAGTTCCCCCAGGCAAAGGTGGTGGCCGTCGAGCCTTCAGTCTCAAATTGCGAAATGATTACTCGGAATTGCAGGGGATTCGGTAACGTAATCGTGGTACACGGCGCCTTATGGCCACGACGGACTTACTTGCGTATCGCAAACCCCGACGCCCAGGCATGGTCGTACAGGGTGGAGGAATGCGGTCAGAACGGCACGGGTGCGACACGCGCTTGGACTGTTGGCGATCTCCTGGAGGCCACCGGTTGTTCGAAGATCGATCTGCTGAAGCTTGATATCGAGGGAGCCGAACAGTACCTCTTCTCCGAGGGTTACGAGCAATGGTTACGTCAGGTTGACGCAATGGTAATCGAGATTCACAGTCTGGAGGCAGAGGAAGCGATTGAATCGGCGATTGATGGTGCGGGCTTTGGTCGCGTCGCGAAGGGGGAAAGGACCGTGATCTTTCGCTAGCGTCTTCTTGGTGCCTCACCGTCCAGCGCAGGATGCATCCGCAACGAGGTGCTGGCGGTATGGCTGCTGAGTCGAGCTGGAACGGACACAGACGATGAGAATCACGTTTATCCTTCCGGGACGGAGCCTGTCGGGCGGGGCGAAGGTTGTAGCCACGTACGCCGAGCGTCTTTTACGGCGCGGTCATGACGTGCGCGTGGCCTATCGGAAGCGTGGCTGGCCCGAGCCGTGGCACGTGCGTGGCTTTGCGGCTAGGTGCGGCGAGCAGGTGCGAAGCTGGCTGGCGGCCGAGAAGGACCATCTGTCGTGTCTGTCGGGCGATCGGCTGATTGCCGCGTCGGCTGGTCGGCCGATTGCTGCTGACGACTTGCCGGACGGCGAAGCAGTGGTGGCTACGTGGTGGGAGACCGCTGAGTGGGTCGCAAGTCTGCCGCCTTCGAAGGGCAGGCCGTTTTATCTGATCCAGGGCTACGAGGTGTGGGGCGACCACCCGGAGCGTGTGGACGCGACCTGGCGTTATCCCATGCAGAAGATCGTCGTCAGCCGTTGGCTGGCCTATCTGGCGCGTGGCCGCTTTGGCGATTCGCGTGCCGTGTTGATACCCAATGGTGTGGATTCAGAGCAGTTTTTCGCACCACCGCGCGATCCGCACAGCCCGCCGGCGATCGGATTTGCGTACTCGACCACAGAGCTGAAGGGCATCGATGTGGTGTTGGAGGTAGTGCGGCAGGTCCGGCAGAGCCTACCTGAACTGCGGGTGATTAGCTTTGGCACCCAGCGTCCCGACGCCGCGCTGCCCCTGCCGCGAGACACCATTTTCCATCGTCGGCCCCCGCAGGATTCGCTGCGGCATATCTACTCAAGCTGTGACGTATGGCTGCTTACCAGCCGTCGCGAGGGTTTCGGACTGCCGGCGCTGGAGGCGATGGCCTGTCGATGTCCGGTGGTGGCCACTCGATGCGGCGGCCCCGAGGACTTCGTGCGCGACGGCGTCAACGGGTTCCTGGTCGACGTCGACGACGTCCGGGGCGCGGCCGACCGACTGGTCGAGTTGCTGCGAAACAGCGATCAACTGCGGCGGTTCTCGGAGGCGGCGCAGCAGACCGCGGCCCAGTTCGACTGGGATCGGTCTACGGGTTTGCTGGAGGGCGTTCTGACCGGTGATCCACACCAGGCGGCACGGAAGCGATGAGTGAGACGCTGATCGATCCGGGTCAAGGGCGCTGGTGCCCAACACGCGACTTAGTACTACAACGCTAAAACGGGCCTCGGTTTCTCTGTAACACCTTGTCGTGTAAGGTGTTACCTCCGCTCAACAGTGTCGGCCAAGCCAGCAGCAAGTGCCCGACACCTCTGCATCGCCGCAAAGCACCCTCCGAACGCTTCTTTGGCCGGCTTCCCGAGAATCGATCTGTGTCCCAGGCCGACGGATCTAGCGTTGTAGTATTAGCGTCAAGGTTTTTAGTATGATGTCGGGCGGTCACACGGCGCGAATGCTGCGGGCCGACCTGATCGATGCGGATGTGGATGCCGCCGCCGCTACGGACCGGTTCGCCCCGGTACCAAGCCGTGCCATCGCGTCTTCTTGTTCCGTCACAGCGTAAAGAGGGCGACATCATCACTGAAGTGGATGACACGATTCACATGAACACGGCGAGTTTCCCCTCCGCGCGCCATGGTCACACAAATTGGGCCCAGACAATGCCGTTCACCAAGAGGAGCATCCTGGCTTTTCTGTTACCATCACTTCTCTCATCATTCGTGTATCTTGCCACACTGGTTCCTGAAGTCGACCGAGGAGATTGCGCAGAGCTCTCCTTGCAGGCGTATCAGCTGGGCGTCACGCATCCGCCGGGCTATCCACTTCACACCGTTCTCGGCAAGGCCCTGGCCCTGTTGTCTGCAGAACCGGCCGTTGCGACCAATTTGCTGAGCGCTGCGTGTACAAGCCTGACGGTTGGGCTCATGGGCCTGCTGATTCTTCATTCGACCAGCGACTTGCTCGCGAGCGTTCTTGTACCACTGTTGTTTGCCTTATCGCCTCGTATATGGTCCATGGCCGTGACGACAGAGGTATACAACGTCAATTTGTTGTTTCTTTCGCTCGCTGTATGTCTTCTCCTGCTCTGGTACGAGACATCATCAACACGTGCTTTGATCAGTTCGGCGATCGTGCTGGGTCTTTCGCTGGGAACATATCCGGCCAATATACTCTTGCTTCCAGCGTTCGGTTTTCTGCTGTGCAAAAGTAAAGCGAATCGTTGTGCCGAAATCCAGTTATTCGCACTCGTATTCGGACTGATCGGTGCATTGACACTCAGCTTTTCCTATTGGCGATCACATGCCGTGACTCCTCTAGGCACTCAATATGTGCCCAGCTCGCCGCTCGATGCACTACGGTACTTCACAGGAGAACAGTACGGGACTCTGGCGCTTCATGATGCCTGGTTTTATCTGACTCGGCCCATCGAGCATGCTGCGATATTCGGGCGGAATTTCCTTTGGGTAGGTATAGGATTCGGCTTGTTGGGTTTCCTCTACCAGTGGCGCACTCGGCGGGATTGGTGCGTCTTTTTCCTGTTGATATTCGCGATGAATCTGGTGTATTTCACGTACTATCATGCAGACGACTATCACTATATGGTTAATCCTTCCTATTTCATATTCTCTCTCTGGATCGCCTATGGTGTTCGGTACCGTTTTCTGGGTTACACAAAAGCGAGAGTGATGGTTGCTGTGACCTTCATTCTGCTCTGCGCCGGCTTGCTGTTCATTCAGCTTCCGGGCAAACTCGACCGTGCACGCAGTTACGCCGTAACGAAGTTCGCCCTGTCTTCGCTAAGCAAGATGCCGGAAAATGCCGTAGTGATCAGCTACTGGGACGAATTCACGGCTCTGCTCTATTTCCAGAGGACCAGACGGCTTCGAGAAGATGTCGTCTTGATCGAGCGGCAAACGCAAACACGTCACTACGAACATGGGAGGGTCGATGGGTATCTGAGCTATATCGATTCCAAGATATCCTCAAGACCCATAATAATCGACTATGTGGAGCCTGTTTTGCTCGAGCGGTTTACGGTGAAGCCCCTTGATCCGACCTGGTTTGAGATTGAACGGCCAGAGCCGTAGCTGGAGAACAGACGATGGTGTGCGACGCACCGCACGTAGCGGTGACGCGGCGCTGGGGGCTAAGGTACGGAGTTGTCCAACAGCCAGGGGTACACTACAAGGACGGCGACCGACCCTCAGTTGAGCCGGCCGCCGTCGCACACTGTCACCTTCGGCGGCCTAAGCCGTCATCATCCAACGAAGCGGCGCCGTCACACCGTGCTAGCCGTGCCTGCGATAGCCTCCGAACCTGGCCATCAGCAGCAGACCGACCGCCAAGCCCAGTACGGAAACGCTCCCGGTCTCGCCACAGCAGCAGCGAAGCTCGTCGGGGATCTCCTGTGGCGGCGGCTCGCATCCGTCAATGACATCGTCGCCGTTCGCGTCGATCCCGCAGCCATCGTCATCGACCGCCGTGGCACACGTCGGCGTGTCCGGACATTCGTCATCGTCGTTGGTCACGCCGTCGCCGTCATCGTCGGCCGTCGAACAGCCGTCGGCGTCGACGGGGTCGTCTGCCGCCGTCTGGGGGCACTGGTCGCAGCCGTCGACGACACCGTCACCATCGGAGTCGCTTGGGCAGCCGTTTGCATCGACCGGGTCGGCGCAGCCAGGCGTGCCGGGACAATCGTCACAGCCATCGACCACACCGTCGCCGTCCGAATCTGTCGGGCAGCCGTTGGGGTCGACCGGGTCAGCGCAGTCAGGCGTGCCGGGACACTGGTCGCAGCCGTTCGGCAGGCCGTCACCGTCCGAGTCGATCGGACAGCCGTTGGGATCGACCACGGCACACTCGGGCGTGTCGGGGCACTGGTCGCAACCGTTCGCCACGCCGTCACCGTCCGAGTCGATCGGACAGCCGTTCGGATCGACCACGGCACACTCGGGCGTGTCGGGGCACTGGTCGCAACCGTTCGCCACGCCGTCACCGTCCGAGTCGATCGGACAGCCGTTCGGATCGACCACGGCACACTCGGGCGTGTCGGGGCACTGGTCGCAACCGTTCGCTACGCCGTCACCGTCCGAGTCGATCGGACAGCCGTTCGGATCGACCACGGCGCATTCGGGCGTGTCGGGACACAGATCGTTGGGGTCGCACACGCCGTCGCCGTCGGCATCCAGTACGACGATGGCAGCAGGGATAACCACCTCGGTGAAGGGTTCATTGTCGTCGCAGCTTGGCTCGTCGAACTCCTCGGCTGGGTAGGCCCGAATCACCAGGTCGAGTGGCCCGGTCTGATCGGTCCAGAATTCGAACCAGAAATCGACGGGCTGAGTGTCACCCGAGTCGTAGTTGTCATGATTGTGACAGACCCAATCTCCATCGCCGACCTTGTAAGCCGTGCTGCCCCACTCGTCCTCACCGGTAAGGGAGACCACAACCTGAACCTGTATGCGTTCCCCAGGACAGATGATCGTTTGCCACGGGTCGTCGTTGATCGACACCTGGTCGACCGTCCTAGCAGCGTCGGCCGCGCCCGGCCACGCCGCCAGGATCGACACCGCCGCGCATGCGGCGACTACCGTTGCTACACGTTCCATAAGTCGTACCTCCTTTTTTGTGTGGTGGGCATTTCGGTTTTTCCTGTGCGCACGCTGAGACACAACGTCGCCCCCGGGCCCCCATCCCTGGCGGCCACGCCAAGCCGCTCACCTTAGCGCACGCACGACGCCCTGTAACGTGAGAGACTTCTGACGGGGTCGATCGTGACAGGAGACGCCCGTGAACAAAGGAAGTGGGAACCGTCTCCGGCCACGAGGTTCCACCTTGGCTCCGAACCTAAGGCATTGTAGCCGTATCGATGGTGACGGGCAACCGGATTGGGTGAAGGGCGCTTGATGAAGCAGGGCGTCGGGAATGGTGAGTTGCACCGCCGTCGCCCGCGACAGCGTGGGTGGGCGTGTGCGAGGCTGCGTTTTGGGATGCGAGAGTCGCAGGAGACGACGTTCGCCCGGCATGGGGGCGGGTGGTGCGTACGGGTGAGGCGGGCCGAGTTGCACCATCTGTGTCGACGTTTTATCGGACTCAAGAGGGCGCCCCGTGAGCCGGCTACACAGGCGGTGCCTGCCTGGGGGGCGTCAGGGTGGGTATCCCCCCGGGCGGGTGCGACCGGCCAGGGCGGTGTCGGGGCCTGAGGGTTGCCGGACGAATGGGGCTTGCTCGGCGCCGGCGGGGCGGTTATGATCTCGTGTGATATTGAGTCTGTGTATCAATAGCGCCGAGGGGCGACCGTCGGGACATCGGCGACGTCGTGCCAGGCGGACGCAGGCGGGAGCGGGGCAGCGGGCCGGTCGGAGCCCTTGACGAACCCGTCGCGGCGGCGTGGGCGATGGCTGTATCGAAGCCGTGGCCAATAGGGACGAGACAGCGTGGTTTGGCGGCCGGGTTTGATCGCAGCATGCGGCGCGGTGCCGAAGCGTCGCACGTTGCGGCCGTCGCGTTGTGGTGACCACGTGCGGAACGCAGGTTTGCCGAGAGGATGGCCCGGCAAATGAGTGCTGATTTGATGCTTCTTTCGATGGTTCAACCGGGTCGGAAGGTCCGCCTGGTGACGGTCCAGGCCGGGCGGGGTCTGAAGGCACGACTGGCTGAGATGGGACTTGTGCCGGGGGTCGAGTTGGAGGTTATCAACCGCAATTCGGCCGGCCCGTTGATCGTGGTTGTCAAACAGAGCCGTATCATGCTGGGTCGGGGGATGGCCCACAGGATCGTCGTAAGCTGACCTCCTGCCATCTTGCTGTTGCGGCTGGTCTTCAGGCGGGCGAGGCCGCACCGAAACTGAGTTGCAGCATTGAATAACCACAGCACCATCACGATCGCGCTGACCGGCAATCCGAACTCGGGCAAGACGACGATCTTCAACAACCTCACCGGCCAGCACCAGCACGTGGGCAACTACCCCGGTGTGACCGTCGAGTTGAAGGAGGGGCGGGCGCGTTGCGATGCGAGGGACGTACGCGTTGTGGATCTGCCGGGCACGTACAGCCTGACGGCCCATACGCTTGACGAGCGCGTGGCGCGCGACTTCATCATTGAACGGCAGCCTGACGTCGTGGTCGACATCGTCGATGCCTCGAACATTGAACGGAACCTGTATCTGACCACACAACTGATCGAGCTGGGTGTTCCCCTGGTGGTCGCGCTGAACATGAGCGACGTGGCCAGGGCTACGGGCATCGAGTTCGACCTGGAGAAGCTGTCGCAACTTCTGGGCGTGCCGATTGTGCCCACAGTGGCTCACAAGAACCAGGGCACACAGGAGTTGCTGGCGGCGGCGGTAACGACGGCCGAAAAGCGCGACAGCTATCACCCCGTGCCCGTGCACTATGGGCCCGAGATCGACAGCGAAATCGAGAAGATCGAGACGCTTGTCCGGCAGACGCGGCCCGACCTGGTCGAGCAGGCGCCAGGACGATGGCTGGCGACCAGGTTGTTGGAGAACGATCAGGACGTTCGACAGAAGGTGGAGGCGGATGGGATTCTGTCGGCCGTCGATGAGAGTACCACGCATCTGGAGCGGATGCTGGGGGATCATCCTGAGATCGTCATGGCTGACCGGCGCTACGGGTTCATTTCCGGCGCGTGTCAGGAGTCCATCCGCAGCACGATCGAGTGGCGGCACAACCTCTCGGACCAGATCGACGCGATTCTGACGCACCGCGTGCTCGGGCTGCCCATTTTTCTGGTGCTGATGTATGGGGTGTTCGAGTTCACGTTCACGCTGGGTGACCCGCCGATGCGTTGGATTGAGCTGGGCGCGTCCTGGCTGGGCGGTCTTGTGAGCGGCTGGTGGCCTGCGGGCGCGGAGAATCCGCTGAAGTCGCTACTGGTCGATGGGATCATCGGTGGGGTGGGTGGGGTGATCGTCTTCCTGCCGAACATTCTGTTGCTGTTTCTGGCCATTGCCGTGCTGGAAGACACCGGCTACATGGCGCGTGGGGCGTTCATCATGGACCGGCTCATGCACCGCATCGGGCTGCACGGTAAGAGCTTTGTTCCAATGCTGATCGGCTTTGGGTGTTCGGTGCCGGCGATTATGGCAACGCGAACGCTCGAAAGCCGGCGGGACCGCTTGACCACGATGCTGGTGATTCCGCTTATCAGTTGTGGCGCGCGGCTACCGATCTATGCGCTGATCATCCCGGCGTTTTTTCCCAGTCGATGGCACGGGCCGATGCTGTGGATCATCTATGTAATCGGCATTGCGATGGCGATCGGCGGGGCCAGGCTCTTGCGGGTGACGTTGTTTCGGGGTCCGTCCACACCATTCGTGATGGAGTTGCCGCCTTACCGCATGCCGCCGCTTAGAAGTGTGCTGACTCACATGTGGCAGCGAGGCTGGCTGTACGTGAGGAAGGCGGGCACGATCATCCTGGCCGTCTCGATCGTCATGTGGTTCATAACCAGCTATCCAAAGAAGTATGGCCCCGATTCGCACTACGCCGCTGCCGAGAGACACCGAGAGCAGACCGCCACCTCGCCTGCGCAGCCGACCGCCCGGGCCGAGCAGTCGAGGCAAGGCGAACAACTGGCCTATTCGGTTGCCGGACGCGTGGGCCACGCGATCGAACCCGCGCTGAAGCTGATGGGTTTTGACTGGCGGATCGGCACGGCGTTGATCGGGGCATTTGCCGCTAAGGAGGTCTTCGTCGCCCAGATGGGAATCGTCTATTCGCTCGGTGACGCGGATCAAACGTCGGCGGCCCTTCGCGACAAGCTCCAGGCGAACTACTCGCCCCTGACCGCTTTCTGCATCATGTTGTTCTGCCTGATCGGGGCGCCCTGCATGGCGACGGTGGCCGTTACCAGGAGCGAGAGTGATTCCTGGGGTTGGGCGTTGCTGCAATGGGGCGGACTGACGCTGTTGGCCTTTGTGGTGACTACAATGGTGTATCAGGTTGGACGCCTGGTCGGGATCGGCGTGGGGTAGGCGGGCCGGAGATGATGGAAGAGGTTGTGGTCGGGGTGATCGTTGCGGGGGTTGCGGCTCTATCGCTGCGCTCGGCGTATCGGTCGTTCAAGCGAGGTCAGCCGGGGTGTGGCTGCGGGCCTGGCGGCTGCCCGATCGATCGCCCGATCGGGCGCACGGCTGATCCGTGGGGGCAGGAGAAATCGGGGCCGGCGAGCACGGTTGCCCCAGGCGAGCAAGAGTAGGCCTGTCCGCAAAGCCGCGCAGTCGATTCGGAGGGATTCCTGCGATCGGGTATACTCTCGTCAGGCAAGTGCAAGTCTGCGGGAGTAGACCGTCATGTCTTCGAAGCAACAGAGCGTCCCCACAGCCGAGCAGGTTCTGGCGGGGCTGTTTGACGGCAGCGATAGTCGGGCGTTCGTGGTCGACCGGCGAATGCGTGTGGTGCAGGGCGGGTCGGCAGCACCTCAGCCGCCGGGCGACGGGCAGCAGCCTGAGGGTCGGTCGCGGCCGGCGACCTGTCACCGGCGGTGGGCCGGGAGTGACGCCCCGTGCGCAGGATGTCCGGTGGAACAGGTACTGCGTACGGGTCGGGCGCGGACCGCCGAAGTGTACATGGCGCCCGAAGAGCGTTGGCGGCGGGTAAGTGTCTTTCCTATCGTGTCGGCGGATGGGGCAACCATCCACGCCCTGATTATCCCTTCTGATATCACGAAGCGCAAACGCGCCGAGGATGCGCTGCGCCACGGTGAAGAGAACGAGCGCCGGCTGAACGAGAGGCTGCGAGTACTGCATCAAGTCAGTAACGAGCTGACCAAGGCGACTTCGGTCGATGAGTTGTGTCGTCGGGCGGTGGAACTGGGCCGCGAACGACTTGGCTTTGATCGCCTATCGGTCTGGCTGGTAGCCGACGATGGGGAATACGTCAATGGGATGTTCGGCACGGATGAACGAGGGCGGCTGCGCGACGAGCGTGGACGGCGTCTGGCGGCGGACGACCAGATGAGGAAATTCCTGGGCAGGGTCCGATTCGACGGGTTCATCAAATCGGCCGACGTGGATCTGCACGATGATCGAAGCTGCGTGGTTGGAAGCGGCACAAGCGTGCGGGTCCCCATGTGGGACGGCGAGAAGACGGTGGGGTTTCTAGGGGCGGACAATCTTCTGCGAGGCGAGGCGGTTAGCCGGCAGGACTGCGAGCTGCTGGCCTTGTACGCATCGAGCGTAGGCCATCTATGTCTGCGCAAGCAAGTCGAGCAAAGGCTCCGCGACAGCGAGCAGAAGCTTGAGTTGATCCTCCGTTACACGAACGACGGAATCAGCATGACGGAGTACGCCCCGCCGACTCATGGAAGACGTCTGGTCCTGTGCAACGATCGGTATGTGGCGATGGCGGGTCGTTCGCGCGAGGAGCTGATGGCCGCCGACGACTTGAACGCCTTTGTGAGGGCGAGCGAGTCCCACGAGCAGCTTGAGCGCCAGCATGAAGCGCGTCTGCGCGGCGAGCCGACCGAGGGCATTTCTTGGTGGGTGCGTCCGGATGGGGCGGAGAATTACTTTGAGTGGAAGGCGGTTCCGATACGGGTCGAGGACAAGATCTATCATGTGGGCGTCGATCGGGACATCACCGAACGCCGGCGGGCCGAGGCGGCCCTGCGCGAATCGGAGCATCGTTACCGTACTCTGTTCGAGCAGGCGGCGGACTCGATTCTCCTGATCGATCCGCACACGGGGGGCCTGGTAGACTTCAACGAGCGGGCCTATCAGCTTCTGGGCTACACGCGGGACGAGTTTGCCCGGTTGATCGTTTCTGACCTCGAGGGTTCCGATACGGTCGATCAAGTCCGCCGCCATGCCGCAATGCTGCTGCGCGAGGGGGAAGAAGTCTTCGAAACGACGCACAAGACCAAGAGCGGTGAGATCCGAGACGTGCTGGTCAGCGCCCGGATGCTGACAATCCGTGGGCGGCAGTTGATCCAGGCCATCTTCCGCGACGTCACCGAGCGCAAACGAGTCGAGCGGGAGTTGCGGAGTGCGGAGCGTCGATACCGGCACATCGTCGAAACCGTGCCGGTGATGCTCTGGAGCCAGGATATGGTCAACGATCGCATCCTGTTCGTCAGCTCGTCGTGTAAGGCGTTCCTGGGGTACAGCCCCCGGCAGATCTACGACGACATATCGCTCTGGCTGGGCGCCCTGCACCCGGAGGATCGAGATCGGTTGCGTGCCGCCGTGGAGGCATTCCGTCGCCAGCCCGGTGTGTTGTCGGGTGAATACCGGATGGTGCACCGCAACGGGAAGGTGCTGCGTATATTGCAGTCGGTCACAGGCGAGGTGGACGAGGACGGTGCCCTGGTGCGCGTGCACGGCGTGTCGGTGGATATTACCGACCGATGGTACATGGAACGGACCACGCGTCTGCGGCTGCGCATCTCGCAGGCGAGCGTATCCGCCACCAGCGAGGGCGAGTTGATCGATCGGTGCATTCAGGCCGTGTGCGAAGAGCTGGCGGCCAGCGGCGTGGTGTTCTACCACTATGACGCGCCGTCGAACCGACTGGTCATCCGATCGTACAGCGGCGACTTCGATCCCGGGGCCGCGGAGTTGATTGGGTCGCCAGAGGTCACAGCCGATGCGGCTCGCGTGTGCGCCCGGGCGGCATTCGAGCGTCGTATGGTGTTCGTGCCCGATGCGCGCGAGGAGCCGCTGTTGGCGTACGCGCGCGACAAGATCGATCAATGGGACATGCAAGGTCTAGCCGTGATCCCGCTTGTGGCCGACGGCAGGCTGTTGGGAGTTCTCGAAGCGGTCAGCCGGCAGCGCTGGGACCTGGGCGAGCCGGGCGTGCGGATGCTCGAAAGCATCGGGCACGAGTTGGCTGTGGGGCTGGCCGGTCGCCGAGCGCAGGCGGCCGTGGCCGAATCGCAGCGCCTCAGGACGTTGGGCGCGTTGGCGGCGGGCATCGCCCACGATTTCAACAACATGCTGGTCTCGATTCTGGGTGGGGCCTCCTACGTCAAGGCGCGTGTTGCAGATGACAGACATCTTTTCGAGGCGATGGAACGTCTCGAACAGGGCGCCAGCCGGGCGGCCGAACTGGTGCAGCGTTTGCTGGCGTTCGGACAACACCGGACCGAGCCGGATGCCCTGGTGGACCTCAATGACGCCGCGCGCAACGCTTTGCGGCTTATCGAGCCCGGCGTCCCCAAAGGGATTCGTTTGGCTATACATCTCGAATCGCCGCTTGCGGCCATCCGCGCCGACGTCCACCAAATCGAGCAAATGGTGATCGACCTGTGCCTCAACGCCTGCGAGGCCATGCCGGACGGTGGTCGTTTGGACATCACCACCGGGTCCGCTGACGTGGATGAGCGCCTGACGGAGCGGTGCGAGTTGCACAGTGGTCACTTGGGACGGCATGTGGTGCTGACCGTCAGTGACAGCGGCATCGGTATGGATCGCCAGCGTCTGCACCGCGCGTTCGAACCGTTTCACACGACCAAGCCCGAGGGACACGGGTTGGGGCTCTCAGCCGTACACGGCATGGTGTCGGCGCATCGCGGCGCTATCGAGGTGATCACCGCGCCGGGCGAGGGCACGACGTTCCGCATCTATCTTCCGGTCGCCGAACAAGCAGAGGCGTAGCCAGACGGTCAACTCTGTGTGGCTTGGAGTTGATCGAGAACCCGCTTGTGTGTCTGGTGGGCTTGCGATCCGAATAGGACGAATCGGACCAGGTCGATCCGGCTTTCCTCCTGGAGAAATGTAGCCGTGGTTAGCAGGGCGATCCGCGCCGCCTCGGCCATCGGGTAGCCGTACACGCCGGTGCTGATGGCCGGCATCGCCACGGTGCGGCAGTTGTTCTCGACGGCCAACCGCAACGACTGCCTGTAGCAGGACGCCAGCAACTCGGGCTCGCCGCTGCGTCCGTCGTGATAGACCGGACCCACGGTGTGGATCACATGGCTGGCCGGCAGGTTGTAGCCCTTGGTGATTCTGGCCTGCCCGGTGGGGCAGCTACCGAGCGTGCGGCACTCAGCCAGCAACTCGGGCCCGGCGGCCCGGTGGATGGCGCCGTCAACGCCCCCGCCGCCCAGAAGCGACTGATTGGCAGCGTTGACGATGGCGTCGACCCGCTGCGCGGTGATGTCGCCTTCGACCAACTCGATCCGGTCAAACGGCCCTGCCGCCATGAGCTGCTCCCGCTGCCCGGCCGTCTGACGTTACCTCAGCCCGGCCGGCTCAACAAGCCCTTGGCAGGCCGGCCCTGCGGGCAGAGATCGCGGGCTGGCCGCGTCAATCGTCGGAGTCGAACAGGTCGTCGAGGTAGTCCTCCAGGTCGCCGAAGAACCCCTCGGATGCATAGCCGACGATGCCGGCCGGCGTAAGCTGACACGTCGCCGACCGCAACGACACGGCCACCACCATCGCCGACAGAATGGCAAGGACAATGGATTGCCTCAATCTAGACGCGGTCATGATTCTACCTCCTGGCTGCCATGATCGCATACACCACGTTATTGTATGCATATGGTAACTGTTGGCAACTGTGAAATAGGGTGCCCGGCGGCGGTTGTTTGGCGGCACCTTGGTCAGGAGGGATGGATCGGGCTGGCGAACCGTTCTGCCAGAGGCTGGGGGATATGGGCAGCCTTGCGTCGGCGGCGGGTCCGCCCGCATGACAGGCATGCTACGATTGCGTGACGGCGTCGGGCAGCAGCGGTGTCTGCCATGCTGCCACGCCGCCAGGCGTGCTCCAGCGTTGGCGAGCCGGCTGGGGCGGTCGGCGTATGATAGACGATATAGGACATGTTCCGCGATACCCAGGCGCTGCAAGCCACGGGGCGAGGGCCGGGCGCGCGACGAAAGGAGAACATCATGAAGCGGCGCAGGCGTGCACGTGCGTGGACCTGTTTGGCGGGGCTGTGTGGTGGGGGCGTGCTGCTTCTCAGCGGGTGCACGATGCTGTGGGTCGAGCAGGGCCTGTCACTCGTGGAGTTCCTCGTTCAGGCTTTGGTGCTCGGTGCGGTAAACCAGTAGTTCACGTGCCTGTGGCGCACGGGAGCGCTTGTTCGCGCATGCAGAAGCCGGTGCGAAGTCACAGTGCCCGGCCGGCAGGAGTCTAACACTACAACGCTAAGACGGATCCCGGCGTGCCCGTAACATCTTGTCGTATAGAGTGTTAGATCCGCTCAGCGATGTCGGCCAAGCCAGCAGAAGGTGCCCGACGCCTCTGCATCGACGCAAAACACCCTCTGAACGCTTCTCTGGCCGGCTTCTTGAGGATCGACCAGTGTCCCAGGCCGACGTATCATCTAGCGTTGTAGTACTAAGGGGTTTGGGTGAGTCTGATGGCGCGATGATAGAGCAACGTGTTCTGATAGGCTTGGAACTGCTCGACAATCTGCCGGAACAGCGGGCGGGCGCGTTCGTCCAGCCCTTGTTGCCTGAGCAAATCGGCTTGCTGGTAGATCGACACCAGTTGCTCGAATGAGCCGGCCATGGCGTGCCTTTCGCCCATCCGGGCGGCGTGGCGGGCGGCTTCGAAGTCAAAAAACACCTGCGATTGAATGTGGCAGGCGAGGATTCCAGCCGCCCAGCCGGTCTGGCTGTCGGCGTCCGGCGCCTGGGCTACGTTGTCGAGCAGTTCGACCACTCGCTTGAGCCCTTCCGCGTCGACCCTCCCTGCCGGCCGCCACCGCACATAGTACATGCCCAACGCGCGTGCGAACGCTGCGCGGGTCGACGTGAGCGACTCGGGTGGCTCTTTGTCGATGCTGGTGGTGTCGAGAAGGGGAACGAATTCGCCGGCAGCAGCCCAGGCGGTGCGATCCTGAAAGACGAGGTAGGGCAGGTCTTCCCCGCCACCTCCGATGCACGGATAGAGGATTTCCAGGACGCGGGCAGCGGGTTGGGCCGGCGCGTGGGCCAGGTGGAATTGCTTGATCTCGCCCGGTGAAACCGTCTGCCCCGGCTCGTTGAGCAGGTGAATCTGATAGAGCCCATACTGCGTTTGCGCGGGTTCTGCCGGCCCATATGAGGGTTCGGTCAGTTGGGGGCGCGTTGCGGGTGGCGGGGGATTCTGTGCTGGCTGGATGGCTTGGCTTGGCCGTCGCCACCAATTGCGCTCCCATCGCCAGTCGACGTCCTGGCATCCAGCAAGCAGGACTGCAATCAGCAGCAATATCCATGCCCAGATAGGCTGGCGGGGCTTGGCGACGGTTCTGGTCATGGGCTCCCTACAAGCTGGGGGGGCATTGGTCGGTTACGACGACGGCGGCTTGGGCGCATCGTCGGACGTTGTGAGCAGCCTCAGCAGCTTGCCCACATCGAAGGCCGCACCGATCGCGACGGCCACGGCGATGACGAAGTACAGACCGATCGAGCCGTAGAGCAGATACCGCCAGAAGGCTATCCAATGGTCAGTTGTCACGGTGAGGCTCCTGCTCGGTGTCGGTATCATGTGTGAGCACGTCGCGTTCGGCCGGGCGCAGTGAGTCGCCTTGGGTTGTGGGCGTGGACTCCAGCGGGATGGTTTGGAGGCTCTCGGCGTCGGCCTCGCCGGGCCGAGGCGTCTGAGGCGGCATGCCCGTGGGCACGGCTGGTGCCACCGGCTCGCCGCGATGAGGCCAGACGAGCGAGCCGACGATCATGCCTGCCAAGGCCAACGGATAGCTGACCAAGCCGGCCCACGCTCCTGCATTGTGGGGAAGCTGGGACACCTTTCCGGTGGTGACCAGAATTCCAAGTATGATATAGACCATCCCGGGCACGCACCCGAGGATCAGCGCGGCGTACGCCCCGCCGACGCTGGCCCGCCGCCAGTAAAGCCCGAACGCCAGGACCATCATCGCCCCGGCGATGTACATGGTTCCGGTGATGGCCAGGTAGTCCCATATTGTGGCGGTGGGCTGATACCAAAGGCTCCACCAGAGCACGAACAGACCGATGGCGAGTATCAGGGCGCGGGTGATGACGATGCGCGCGCGGTCGCTGAGATCGCGCCCAAACAGACTGGCGACCGGAGCGATGATGTCTTGGCAGATGACGGCGCTCCAGGCCAGCAGATAGCTGTCATGCGTGCTCATGAAGGCGGCGATCATACCGGCGGTGAGCAGGCCCAGCGCCCCCCAGGGCAGCACCTCGGCGAGGAAGGTGGGCATGGCGGCCAGACGGTTACTCTCGAACGACTCGAGTCCACCGGCGTGGGCGAAGTAGGCCAGTGCCGCCAAACCCCAGAGCATGGGTATGGCTGCCCGTCCGAAGAAGGCCAGCCCGGTGAAAACGTACATCTGGCGTGCCACACCCGATGTGGTGACGGAGGTGGTTCGCAGGGCATACGTCTGCCAGTTGCTGGTGCCCAGCCAGTGCATGGCCTGCCAGATGATGAAGACGATGCCGAGGCCGACGAAGCTTTCTCCGACAATGTCAGTCGAAAACGGATTGAATCCCGGTTCGCCGCGAAACTCGGCCACGGCACGCACGATGCCGTCAAAGCCGTCGACGGTGTGGTTGGTCAGCGCGTAGAAGGTACCAATCGCGATTCCTGCCGAGAGCACGACGAACTGGAGGTAGTCGGTAATCACGACCGAGACCATGCCGCCGACGAACGTATACGCCAGCACCAGTATCAGCAGCGCGGTCATAATCAGGTTGATCACGGGCAGCGAGACGATCAGGTCGCCACTGGTCGGGTCGATGAGGTTTATGATCTCCGGCATGGCCGTGATCTTCTGGAGGAACAGGGCCCCCACCTTCAGGAAGACCCCCATATTCAGAATGCCGGCACCGGCGATGATGATCCCGCCCAGCAGTCGTACGCCGCGCCTGTAGCGAATCTGGTAATACTCGGCGAGGGTCATGGCGCCGGATCGTCTCAGGCCGGCGATCATGAAGCCGCTCGCGCCGACGAAGACCATCGACACCCCCGCAAGGACAGCTACCGACAGCGCCGAGAAGCCCTTCGCGAAGCCGAACTCGGCGAAATACATGACCGTGACCAGACCGATCTCGGTCCCCGAGAGCGTGGCTACTCCGAGGAAGGTACTGACGCCGCGGCCGGCGACGACGAAATCGGCCAGGCTGTGGATGTAACGGCGGCACAGCAGGCCGATCACCGAGGCGGCGACCACGTACGCCAGAACGATTGTCCAGTCGAGCCAGCAGAAAGATGCGAGCATGGTCTAGCGTCCGCGATACGAGGGCGACGGGCCGCATTGTGCAGTCAAGAGCCGTTCGTGTCCAGTTGGTGCGGGCGAGCCGGGCGGCGAGGGTCTGGGTGGCTGCGCAAGGGTGTCAGTACTGGCGGCGGAGCTTCGGTCCGAGGGCGCGTTCGATCGGGTCGGCCAAGACGCTCCTGGACGGGCGCTAACGGGGGGCAAATGGCTCAAGCCGGGCTGATTTCGTGGTCGATATGAGGTGTAGTTATCGGACAGGGATGGCCGGCCATCTTTTGCTTGCTAACTGGCTGGGCCCCTCCAAAGAGCCGATAAAGCTCCCGGTAAGCGGGGGTCGGCGGGGCATTTTGTCCCTATGGCCTCTCTCGCCAGGGAGGATCGAGCCAAGCATGTCCGACGGACGCTGGATGCAAGTGGTTCTGGTGGCGGCGTTGATCGTCGTGGGGTCTGCGTGCGGGGGGTGTCAGAGCGGGCCTCCCCTTGCGGAGCAGACCGATCAGGTCCAGTCGAGCGGGAGACCGGCCGAGCAGGAGCCGGTCGCGTCGGTGGAAGGGATCACGCTGTTCGGGGAGGTCGACGGTCAGGGCGCTGTGCCTTTTGTGGCCCGGCCGGCGCGGTCGCTTGAGCAGCATACCTTTGCCACCGAGGGGAGGGACTTTGATCCGGACATCTTGCGAAGCGGGGAGCTGATGGTCTTTGCCTCGACGCGTCACAGCGTCAAGCCGGACATCTACCTCAAAATGGTGGCCGGTTCGACGATCACGCAGTTGACGGCAGATCCAGCCAGCGACGTCCAGCCGCGGTTCAGCCCGGACGGCGGGAAGATCGCCTTCGCCAGCGACCGATCGGGCAACTGGGACATCTGGGTTATGGATATAGACAGTCGTCATCTGACGCAGGTGACGACGGCTCGAGCGCAGGAGGTACACCCGTCGTGGTCGTCGGATGGGACGCGGTTGGTGTACTGCTCGCTGCCGGGTGCGGGCAGGCAATGGGAGCTTTGGGTGGCTGCATTGTCGGCCCCGGGGACGAAGAAGTTTGTTGGCTATGGGCTGTTTCCGGACTGGTCGCCGGTGGGCGATAAGATTCTGTTCCAGCGGGCGCGGCAGCGGGGCAGCCACTGGTTCAGTCTGTGGACGGTGGATCTGGTGGACGGCGAGGCGAGGTATCCGACGGAGATCGCCTCGAGTGCGGCATACGCGTTGGTGTTGCCGAGTTGGTCGTCCGACGGGTTGCGGGTCGCCTACTGCGCATTGAAGCCTTCCCAGGCCGATCCGACAGACCAGGGGAGTTCGCTATCGGACCTGTGGATGGTCGATGCGGATGGCCAGGCGAGGGTGCAGTTGAGTGAGGGCCGGGGCGCGAACTACTCGCCGACATGGGCTCCGGACGGGCGGGTGTACTTCACGAGCACGCGAGAGGGCAGCGAGACGGTCTGGAGCCTGCTTCCGCTGCAAGGTCCGAGCGTAGCCCGGACAGCGGGTACGGTGCAGGTGGGGATGCGAAGTCGTTAGTTTGGATAATTTTGGGCTTATTTAGCCCAACGTCAGCCCGTTATGGGCCGATGAACAAGAGGCATGGAAGCCGGGTGGATCAGGGATGATCGGTGCCAAGATCTGTTGTCGGTCGAGGCTTTGTGTCGCGGCCGGCGTTTCGGTGGGGTTGTTAGCGGGTTGCACGACTTCGCCGCATCGGACTCGGCTGACCAGTCCATATGACCGGACAGTGGCGATTGCGGTAGCCCCGGCGATGAACCTGAGCGGGTCGACGGACTTCGACCCGGTGGTGGCGGCTGACCTGTTCGCCAGCGAGTTGGGTCATGTGGACGACGTGATGGTGATCCCGGTCAGTCGGGTTCTGGCGGTTTTGGCAGGTCAGGGTCGGCGTCAGATTGGGTCGCCGTCGCATGCCCTGGAGGTGTGCGAGGCGCTGGGGGCCGACGCCATCGTGGTGATGGCGGTAACCGAGTACGACCCGTACGACCCGCCGGTCGTGGGCATGGCGGCCCAGTTGTATGCCCTGCCATCGGTGCCGGGATCGGGCTTCGATCCGGTGGTGGCCAGTCGGCAGGCATCGCCGCCGGGGGTGAATGAAGCGAGCGATTCGCCGCTTCGGCCTAAGGCGCAGTCGCAGAGGGTGTTCAACGCGGCTCACGACGAGGTGGCCGAAGCCGTCAAGGAGTACGCACGGGACCGGGATGCGGACGACAGCCCCATGGCCTGGCGGAAGTACATCAAGAGCCAGCAGATGTTTCTGCGGTTCTGCTGCTGGGCGACCGTGCGGGAGTTGATCAGACAGGAGTGGCATCGTCAGACCGGCCAAGTGGTTTCGTAGGAGGCGCAGGCCGGCAAGTTTCAGGGAGAACGACGATGCATACGCTACGGCAACTGTCGCTGGTCAAAGGCGAGCACCGGTTTGTGTTCCGTTACGCAGCCGGTCGGGAAGCGGACGTAGTCAGTGCCTTCGCGAGCATGGCCAGCGAGCCGGATTTGGGGTTTGACTGGTTCGACGCAGCCGTACTGAGCTACCAGATGGGCCGACGACTGGAGACTGAGCTGGACGAGCTAGCCGAGCAACGCAAACGGCAGACAACGGAGTGATCGCCTTTAGAGTGGGTCACGGACGGCGGTCGAGCGTCCTAAAGCCAGGTTCGTGTAGTGTAGGGCATCGCCGGTGAGCCTATACGAAGATGGATGAGAATCCCTTGATCAGCGAGTTTCTGGATTACCTGCGTTACGAGCGACACTTCTCGCCGCACACGGCGAAGTGCTACGCGGCCGACCTGCACCAGTTCTGCGAGTACCTGGGCAACGGCTTAACCGTCAGTGAGGGGCCGACGTTCGTCGAGCATCAGACGTATCCGGACGCTGCCCATCCCGCTGCGACGGCGACGGCCACCGCGGCGCCGCCTGACGCGCGGACCGTTCTTCTGAAGGTGGACACCAGCACGGTCCGGGGGTTCCTGGCGATGCTGCGGGATCGGGAGTACTCCAAGAGCACGACGGCCCGCAAGCTGGCCACGCTTCGCAGCTTCTATAAGTTCTGCATGCGACGGAGCTATGTGCAGGAGAATCCGCTAGCCAGCATTCGCACGCCCAAGCAGGACAAGCGGCTGCCGAAGTATCTGGACATCGATCAGGTCAGCAAGCTGCTGAACACCCCGGACGACACCACGCTGCTGGGGCTGCGGGATCGCGCGATCCTGGAGGTGCTCTACGCAACGGGTATGCGGGTGAGCGAGCTGGTAGGTCTGGATTTTGCCGATCTGGATCTGACCGGCCAGATCGTGCACGTGCGAGGCAAGGGCAGGAAGGAACGGATCACACCGTTGGGTCCGACGTCGTCTGCGGCGATGCAGCGGTATTTCCAGACGCGGCAGGCGGATCCCAAGTCGGGCAGCTTCGATCCGGTGGCGGTGTTCGTCAACAAACACGGACAGCGGTTGAGCACCCGAAGCGTGCGGCGGAAACTGGATAAGTATCTACTGCAATGCGGGCTGGATCCGTCGATCAGTCCCCATACGCTGCGGCATACCTTCGCGACGCACCTTTTGAACTCGGGCGCCGACTTGCGGAGCGTGCAGGAGCTTCTGGGGCATCAGTCCATTTCGACGACGCAGGTGTACACGCACCTGACGACGACGAGGCTGAAAGAGAGCTACGACGAGGCCCACCCGCGGGCGTAGCGCCAAACACGATTATTCCCTGCCTGGGATGGAGAAGGCCATGGGCGGCTGACGAGAAGTCAGTCGCCCGCGTTTTTTTCCGCCGGCTGGATCGGGCGTCTGGCGTTGTGGCGGAGCGGCGACGCTCGGACCGCACCAATGCCGTTTTCGGCGGGGGCTTGGCCCTGTTTGACAGGCGCAACGGCCGCTCTTAAACTGCCCGATCTGTATGCCATCCGACCATGGGGCCTGCCAGGGCAACCGACAGTGCTACCGTGGATGACGGTATTTAGGTTCGAAGAGTCTGGCGAGGTGTAGCAATGGGTAAGAAGTACGTCTACAGCTTTGGCGAGGGCGTTTCGGAGGGGATGGGTGTTTCCGAGTCGGTCAGCCGGCGCAAGGAGATTCTCGGCGGCAAGGGCAACGGCCTGGCCGAGATGACCCACCTGGCGATTCCCGTGCCGCCCGGGTTCACCCTCAGCACCGACTGCTGTGATGCCTACTACAAGAGCGGCGGCACGTGGCCCGATGGACTGAACGATCAGGTCGAGCAGGGGATCGCGCGGATCGAGCAGGAGTTGGGCGCGACGTTCGGCGGGTCGGACAATCCGCTGCTGGTGTCGGTGCGCAGCGGGGCGGCCGTCTCGATGCCCGGCATGATGGACACGGTGTTGAACCTGGGCCTGACGCCCGAGACGCGCGACGCGATGGTTCGCCGGACCGGCAACGAGCGATTCGTGTGGGACGCGTACCGCCGGTTCGTCCAGATGTTCGGCGACGTGGTGATGGGGCTCGACCACGAGCAGTTCGGCCACGTTCTGGAGAAGGTCAAGAAGAAGATCGCCCGACGCAACAAGATCGCCAACGCCGCCAAGCTGGTGGGCGAGGCGCTGAACCGGGCCGTGCCCGACGTGGCGCTGGATGTGGACGATCTGAAAGAGGTGGTGGCGGGCTATCTCGCCTACTACAAGAAGGCGCTGAAGCAGGACTTCCCCACCGACGCCCGCGAGCAGCTCAGGCTGTCGATCAACGCGGTGTTTGGCTCGTGGAACAACCCGCGGGCCATCCGGTATCGCGAGTTGAACGAGATCCGCGGCCTGCTGGGCACGGCGGTGAACGTGCAGGCGATGGTGTTCGGCAACATGGGTGAGAACAGCGGAACGGGGGTGTGTTTCAGCCGCGACCCGTCGTCGGGCGAGAACGTGTTCTACGGCGAGTACCTGATGAACGCCCAGGGCGAGGACGTGGTGGCCGGCGTGCGGACGCCCGAGCCGATCGCGCGTCTGGCCGAGCAGATGCCCGACTGCTACGAAGAGCTGGTGGGCATCAAGAACCGCCTCGAGCAGCACTTCAAAGATATGCAGGATATGGAATTTACGATCCAGCAGGGCCGGCTGTTCATGCTCCAGACGCGGACGGGCAAGCGTACGATCTTTGCTCAGCTTCGCATGGCGGTGGAGATGGTCAAGGAGGGGCTGATCGACGAGGCCGAGGCCCTGCGGCGGGTCAATGCCGATCAGCTAGGTCAGCTTTTCGCGCCGCTGCTGGACGAGAAGTGGACCCGATCGGCCAAGAAGCTGGCGCAAGGGCTCAACGCGAGTCCGGGCGGGGCCACCGGCAAGGTGGTGTTCGACGCCGACACAGCCGAGGCCTGGGCCAAGAAGGGCGAGAAGGTGCTGCTGGCGCGGATGGAGACCAGCCCGGAGGACATCGGCGGCATGGCGGTGTCGCAGGGGATTCTGACCAGTCGCGGCGGCATGACAAGTCACGCGGCCGTGGTGGCTCGCGGCATGGGCACGCCGTGCGTGGCCGGTGCGGGCGACGTGTATATCGACAGCCGCACGAGGCGTCTCAGCGTCGACAAGACGACGCTGAAGCAGGGCGACTGGATCAGCATCGACGGGTTCACCGGCGCGGTGTACGCGGGCGAGGGCAAGGTGGTGCCCAGCGAGATCGTTCGCGTGATGGACGGCAAGATGAAGTCCGGCAAGTCGCTGCTGTATAAGCAGTACGCCAAGTTCATGGGCTGGGTCGACAAGACGCGGAAGCTGAAGGTTCGCACCAACGCCGACACGCCGACCGATTCGAAGGTGGCGGTGACGATGGGGGCCGAGGGCATCGGCCTGTGTCGCACCGAGCACATGTTCTTTGCGGGCGATCGGATCGTGCCGGTTCGGCAGATGATTTTGGCGAGCGAGCCGGTCAAGCAGCTTCGCGACCAGCTCAGTGTGGCCGAGGTGGCTGAGAACAAGGCTGAGATCGCGCGGATCAAGAAAGAGCTGAAAGGGCCCGAGAAGCTGTACCTCGACGCCCTCAAGAAGCTGCTGCCGCTCCAGCGGCGCGACTTTGAGGGCATCTTCAAGGCGATGGCCGGCCGACCGGTGACGATTCGCCTGCTCGACCCGCCGCTGCACGAGTTTTTGCCGCAGGACGAGAAAGGCCAGCGCGAGGTGGCGCGGGCGCTGAAGATCAAGGCGGCCGAGGTCAAGGCGATGGTCGAGTCGCTGCACGAGTTCAACCCGATGCTGGGGCACCGCGGCTGTCGCCTGGCGATTACCTATCCCGAGATCTACCAGATGCAGGTGCGGGCCATCGTCGAAGCCGCACTGAACTGTAAGAAGAAGGGCATCAAGGTCGAGCCGGAGATCATGATTCCGCTGATCGGTGCGGCCAAGGAGTTCGATATCTGTGCCGAGTCGGCCAAGCGGGTCATCGACGAGGTGTTCAAGCAGCGCGGCGACAGCGTGGCCTATCTGATCGGCACGATGATCGAAGTGCCTCGCGCGGCGCTGACGGCCGACGAGGTGGCGCGCTCGGCCGAGTTCTTCAGCTTCGGCACGAACGACCTGACGCAGTTGGCGTGCGGCTTCAGCCGGGACGACGCGGGCAAGTTCTTGGGCGATTACGTGCGGCAGGAGATTTACGACCGAGATCCGTTCCAGTCGCTCGATCAGGCCGGCGTGGGCCTGCTGGTGCAGATGGGCATCGAGAAGGGCCGCGGCGCTCGCGGCAATTTGAAGGTCGGCATCTGCGGCGAGCACGGCGGCGATCCGCAGTCGGTAGCGTTCTGTCACCAGGTGGGTATGGACTACGTAAGTTGCAGTCCGTATCGCGTGCCGGTGGCGCGATTGGCGGCCGCCCAGGCGGCGCTGGCGGACGGCAAGGACGGTCTGCCGGCCGACGCGACGGTCTGATTGGGGCGGCGACTGATCGCTGTGTAGGACAGTTCAAGCGGCCCATCCGGATGCGGGTGGGCCGCTTCATTGCGCGCGGGGTGGGCGATGGGTCGGCAGGGGCGTTTTGCCCGGCAAAGGCGTGTTGGCCTATGGAGTCGTGTTCCATCGGGGTCGTCAGCGGGGATGCTGGCGAACCCGTCTGGTGCCTCCAGCCGGCCCGAACGAGGTCCGCCTGCCCGGGAATGTGCCCCCACCCCCGTCTTGACGGCCTTGCGATTGTGTTTGCGATGGGTCATAATGACGATGTCCGTCGAGGTTCATGGCGCAGTTCGGGACAGGGGCGGCGGCGATGGGTCGAGCTTGAGGGGCGCTATGCGTCCACTTTGTCGCGCATGCGTGTTGACGAGAGGACTGAGCAAAACGTAGTTAGCCGGAACAGGCAGGAATGAACGACACAAGCGCCGCCCCGAGCTTTGACTTCGCAATCTCCTACGCGGGAAGCGACCGAGCGCTCGCCCAACAGCTCGCCTCTCTCCTATCCAATCGGGGCGCCAAGGTCTTCGTAGACACCCCATACCGTGCTCATTTAGTCGGGAGACGACTCGACCGAGAGTTCGAATGGTTGTTTGGCCCTGGTACGAGGTTCTTCGTGGCGATCGTGTTTCAGTCATACGTTGACCGACCGTGGCCCCAACACGAATGGAGTATCGCCATCAGAGAGGCAGAGATGCGATCAGAGGAGTTCATCTTGCCGTTACGCCTCGATGATTCGTTACTTGTGGGACTACCGAGTACGGTGGGATACATCGACCTGCGGGAGGATTCTGTCGAAGCCGCGGCGGATCTACTGCTCGGCAAGTTAAGGGGGGTGCAGAGCCCCGAAGTGACGCAATGGGTAGCGACATTTGGCATCCTGGTCGAGGACGTTCTGAGTTCGGACGATTTTCCGCGGTCTGCACCGACCGATTACGCACATCTGTGCGACTGGCTCGCGCAGGACCTAGTGCCGTTTTCGGTCAGAGAGTTATGGTTTCGTAACTCTTGTTAAAATAGGTAGTTGCGCGATCGGGTTATCCACAATATATAGGGTCTCCAAGTGTTGAGGAACAGCAGTTCTCGTCACAAGG
>Ga0307377_10000410_pt1 | contig 57347 bp, 48 predicted proteins | sample TR3MG_FD_202535 | JGI IMG/M metagenome (GOLD analysis project Ga0307377, IMG submission 202535) | Soil microbial communities from Risofladan, Vaasa, Finland - TR-3 | ecosystem: Environmental > Terrestrial > Soil > Coastal area > Acid sulfate soil | place: Finland: Risofladan, Vaasa | collected... | reverse complement strand
TCAAGTCCCCGGCGTTCCGTCGCCGTCAATCGTACGACATATTTCTTGCTCATGGCCATTCTCCGTCAAATCATCCTTGACCTGATGGAGATATCGGCAAGAAAATGCTATATCCTAAAATCAAATGTCATAGAGCACTAGTCGGCGGGGATCTTGGGGATATAGAGCACGCCGAAGAGTACGCCGCCGGTCTTGGTCAGTTCACTGAAGGGCACGCCCTCGACGTTCTGACAGGTGGGTGCCTGCATCAGCAGGGCGCCCGAGAACAGTGCCAGGATCGCTGCCTTGAGCAGTTTATGGATCATGATTCTTCACTCCTACCGTGTGGGCCCACGCTCGTCCGCCGCTTTGCGCGTTCTACCTGCGCGTCCTGCGCCCGGCGAGTGAGAGGCCGGCCATCAGCGACGTGAGCATGATGGTCGCAGCCGTCGGGCAGAAGACGCCGCTTGCCTGGGTCTCGTAAATGTCGGGGCAGGTGGGACAGATCTGCTCGGCGGGCACGTCGCTTACCGTCTTGCTGGCAGCGGTTTGAACCGACAGCTCATCACTGGCGGCATAGAGAGAGTTGCCCAAGAACCCCAGGATGAGCACCCCGGCGGCCAGAACGCAGGCGAGGCCCGCTTGTCGGATGCGAACTGCTTTGCGCGATACCATGTTTGTGTTCTCCTTTACGGTTTGACGGTCGACGTGTCGCAGAAGGGGTCTGGCCACAGCGGCAGGAACCTTCGGCCTCGTGGTACGGGCGCACGGGGCATGTTGGAAATCGGTCTTGGGCGGACGCTGCAACGGGACCAACTTTCCCGCGTTTGCCGCCGGCTAGCTGCGGGCTCAACGTACGACGCGTGCCGCGCCATCGCCGATCGCACCGTGTCACCGCGTGCGGTCCGCGGTTACGCCTGCACCCGGGTTACGAGACGTACCTGCCCGGAAGCGTCGGGCCGAGCGGCAGTAGAGGTGCGTCCGTGCCACCTCTAAATCAGGGTTGTGATCATGCTGGACGTGGTGCGCCACGTCAAGGGCTCGGCCGCTTCGTCGGGGTCGCCGCGACGCCAGTCGTATGTGCCTGATGGGGCAAGCTGCACCGCTGGGTCGCAGGGCGAAGGCGCGGTGAAGGGCGGACGCATCCAGATTTCTATAGCTGGAATCGGGAGGCTGGTCCCGAGGCTACCGTCCGATAAAAACGAGGTGGGCGGGGCAGTGGCAGTCGGAGCTGCCGAAACCGGGGACCGGGGTCGTCGCGCCGGGCGCCCGCGCGGTGGCGCTGTGCCAGCGGCACTCCCCGCCGGTTCTCCACGGGCGGGTGAGCACCTGTCGGATGTGGGCGTGAGGGCTGGCCAGCAGGTAGTCGATGTGCCAGCGGAGTTTCTTGGAGCGTCGGCGGTGGCGCGCGACGCGGGCGGGCAGGTTGCGCTTGGCGCTGCCGGTGTAGGCGTAGCAGCCGGGCTGGAACCGGAAGCGCCCCAGGCAGCCGACGCGAAGCGAGATGGTCCGAGCCAGCTCGATCCACAATTGGTAGAGGCCCGTTGGCGGGAGCGTAGCTGAGTTTATGGCGGCGGGGGCAGGGGCGTTCATCGTTCGGCCTGCAACGGTGTGGCACCGGCTTGCGGACGTCCATGGATGTCTTTGATGCCGGGCACGGTAGCTGTTGTCGCGGTGGGGGGTCAAGGGTGACTGGGCGGGCGCGGTAGAGGGCCGGCGGTCTGCGGTTGGTGGGGCGCGAGTGGGGCGGGTATAGTCTTGGCGTCGTGGGCAGTCTGAGGGGGGCCGCGTCGGCGGAGGTGCATGTAGTATGGGATCGCGGGAGCGTTTCTTTGCGACGGTGCGGCACGAGCGGCCGGACCGGGTGCCGTTGGATTTGTGGGCTCGTCCCGAGGTGGTGCGCCAACTGCGGGAGCGTTTAGGCACCGACGATGTGGACGAGGCGTTGGGGATCGACTTCGGGCATGCGGGGATGGGCTCGCGGTTTCCGGAGTTTGAGGCCAGGGCGGCCGAGCCGAAGGGCGGCGACTGGCCCGGATCGGAGGGGCGGTACATCTGGCACGACGAGCGGACGTTCGAGGACGCCTGGGGCATCGTGCAGCGAGTGGGCCAGGACGGCAAGCTGTGCGAATGGGTGAGCGGTCCGCTGGTGGACGCGAACGACCCGGACGAGTTTGCCTTCCCCGACATCTCGACGCTGGCCGAGGCCGAGGAGATCGCCCCGCGCGTTGCGCAGCTTAAAGAAGCCGACAAAGTGGTACTGGGCGGGGCGACCATGCCGTTCAAGCAGGCGTGGTACATGCGCGGGCTGGAGAACTGGTTGTGCGACATGGTGGCGAACCGGCCTTTCGCCGAGAAGCTGTACGACAAAATCTACGCGTATCAGACCGAGCGTGCGGTGCGTGCGGCGCGGGCGGGGGTCGACGTGGTGACCGTGGTGGGCGACATTGCGATGAACGAGCGCCTGATGTTTCCGCCGGCTGTGTTCCGCGCGTTGGACAAGCCGCGGCTGGCCGAGATGGTGCGTCGCGTGCGCGAGGTGAATCCGGACGTGTTGTTGTTCTACCACTGCGACGGCAACATGTCGGAGGTGATGGACGATTTCATCGAGGTGGGGTTCAACCTGATCAACCCGATCCAGCCGGAGTGCATGGACCCCGACGAAGTGAAGCGCAGGTGGGGTGACGAGATCACCTTGTGGGGGACGATCAGCATTCGCACGACGCTGCCGTTGGGCACGCCGGAGTCGGTTCGTGCCCAGGTGCAGGATCGGATCCGGCGGTGCGGCTACAACGGCGGTCTGGTGATCGCGTCGGCCAATGTGATCATGTACGACACGCCGGTGGAAAACGTGGTGGCGATGTACGAGGCGGCGCGGGAGTTTCGGTGGGATGACGCGTAGGACTGCGACGAGCACGGAGCGATTGTGAGTGTCGAGCAGGTATGGCTGAACGGCGTGCTGACGCTGGCGGGTGAGGCGCGGGTGAGCGCGTTCGACGCGGGGCTGCTGCACGGGGTGGGTCTGTTCGAGACGATGCGGGCGTACAACGGGCGGGTGTTTCGCCTGGACGACCACCTGACGCGGTTGGCGGCGTCGGCGGAGGCGTTGCAGATCGCCAAGTCGGTCGACGTGGCGCCGTGGCGGGCGGGCGTGGGGCAGGTGCTGGAGGCCAACGGTCTGACCGAGGCGCGGGTGCGCCTGCTGCTGACGCCGGGCGATGTTCGCGGGGGCGAGCCGGAGGCCGACGACGCGGCGGGCACGGTTCTGATCGCGGCTGGACCGATCTCGCCGTACGACGACGAACTGTACACAAAGGGCATGACCGTTCTGGTCAGCGGGTTCAAGCAGGGGCGTTACGATCCGACGTGCGGGCACAAGACGACGAGTTACTTTTCGCGGCTGATTGCGCTGCGCGAGGCGCAGGCACACGGCTGCGGCGAGGCGTTGTGGTTCACCACGGAGAACCTGGTGGCCGAGGGTTCGATCAGCAACGTGTTTGTCGTCACCGACGAGGTGATCAAGACGCCGCCGGTGGAGACGCCGATTCTGCCGGGTATCGCGCGGAAGGTCGTGCTCCAGATCGCGCGCGAGCAGAAGCTGGCCGTGCAGGAGCTGCCGCTGACGATCAAGGATTTGCTGGCGGCGGATGAATGCTTTCTGACCAACTCGGTGATGGAGGTCATGCCGGTCTGCCGGGTGGAGCGGCACGCGATCGGGCAGGAGAAGCCCGGACCGATCACGCAGCGATTGGCGGAGGGGTATCGGCAGTGTGTGAAGGATGAGTGTGGCGTGTAGCGCGCGGGAGTTGGCGTTAGAGCCTTTTGCGCGCCCTGTGGGTAGTCTGCATGCCAGTAAAGATCATTCTCGACACGGACATTGGCGACGACATTGACGATGCGATTGCGCTTTCGTTTGCCCTGGGCTCGCCGGAGTTCGAGCTTTTGGGCGTGACGACGGTGTACGGCGACGTGGTGACGCGGGCGCGGATTGCGCGGAAGCTGCTGGCTGCGTGGGGGCGCGACGACGTGCCGGTGGTCGCCGGGGCGGAGCGGCCTTTCGGGTTTGACTATCGGCCGGGCACCGATCCCGAGCCGTGCTCGCAGCGCGAGGCGGTGGCCGATGACAAGCAGCCGATCGATCGCAGTCGGTGGGGCTGCGCGTTCATCGCCGAGAGCGTGCGGCGCTGGCCTGGGCAGGTGCACGTGGTGACGATCGGGGCGATGACCAACGTGGCGAGGGCGTTGTGCGCCGAGCCGGCGCTGGCTGGGCAGATGGCCGGCGTGGCGTCGCTGGCTGGTTATGCCCCGCCGCGGCTGGGTCAGCCGGAATGGAACGTGCGCTACGATCCGCTGGCGGGGGCGAACATCGCGCTGAGCGGCGTGCCGTGGACAGTGGTGGGGGCCGACGTGCAGAACGACAACGGGTTGCGACGTGAGGAGTTTGACGCGCTGGCGGCCAGCGGGCGGGCGTCGGCGAAGCTGCTGCTCGATCTGGTTGTGCTGATGAAGCGGAACAAGGGCGCGGGCGATCCGCGGGTCAGGAGCATCGGCGACGTCGATCGCGTGCACGTGGCCGACGTGTTCGCGCTGGCGTCGCTGCTGATCCCGCAGCAGATGGACCTGCGACCCGGGCGCGTCGAGGTGCACGAGGACGGTACGCTCGACTTCAAGCCGGACGCGCGCGGGCCGCATCGTCTGGCGTTTGGACGTGTGGCGCGCAACGCGTATCGTGGCGAGATTCTGCATCGACTCTTGGGCGAGCGGCTCGATCGGGCGCAGGGCGCCTCGGACGGGAGGTAAGCGGCGATGAGACTGGGCGGGACGTTATTTCGCAAGTTCGACGACGCGGACGGTTGGGTGGCTGCCGTTCAACATTACGGGTATCGGGCGGCCTACTGCCCGGTGGACAGCGATGCCGAGCAGTCGCTTGTGCGGGCGTATGTGGAGGCGGCCAAACGGGCCGATATTGTGATCGCCGAGGTCGGCGCGTGGAGCAATCCGCTGAGCCCCGACGGGCAGGAGCGGGCGGCAGCCCTCGAAAAGTGCAAGCAACAACTGGACCTGGCCGACCGGGTCGGGGCGTGTTGCTGTGTGAACATTGCCGGCTCGCGCGGGCCGAAGTGGGACGGGCCCGATCCGCACGATCTGACCGACGAGACGTTCGACGCGATCGTCGAGAGCGTGCGCGAGATTATCGACGCGGTGCGGCCCACGCGAACGTTCTACACGCTCGAGCCGATGCCGTGGATGTACCCCGACTCGGCCGAGAGCTACGAGCGACTGATTGAGGCGGTCGACCGCAACCGGTTCGGCGTGCACTTCGATCCGGTGAACCTGATCAACAGTCCGCAGCGCTACTTCGAGAATGCGGCGCTGATCCGCGACTTCGTGCACCGGCTGGGACCGCACATCAAGAGCTGCCACGCCAAGGACACGCTGATGGCCGATCGGCTGACGGTGCACCTGGACGAGGCTCGACCCGGTGCGGGCAATCTGGATTTCCGCGTGCTGCTGATGCAATTGGCGCGGCTGGGGCCCGATCTGCCGCTGCTGCTGGAGCACATGCAGGAAGAGGCCGACTTTCTGGCGGCCGCTGAATACATTCGCGGCGAAGCGCAAGAGGTCGGGGTCAGTTTGTGATGTGCCGAGGGGCGGGAAAAGTCTGGCGCGTGCCCGGTGAGATCTGCATGATCGGGGGGTTCGATCAGTTTCACTTTTTCACCGGGTGCGAGCCCGAGCAGACACGGGCCGAGGTGCGGTGGTGTTTCGAGGCGGCCGGCGCGAACGGGGCATACATTTTGTGTCCGTCGGATCATTTTTTCGACGCCGACCCGGTGCTGATCGCCGCCTACGCCGACGAGGCGAAGCGGTGCGCGTATTAGGCTATTTCAGGTCTGCACGGTCGACTTCGTTCCTGCGAAGGTTGGGTTGACAATCCGGGCCACCTGCCGCGACAGCCTCCGGTGAGATTTCGTCAACCCCTCTTGCGCGCGTTCTCCAACACACGATAGACTGTCGGTCTCGACAAGCCCGTTACCCGTGCGACGGCACGGATCATCTCCCCCTGTGCCACCATCTGCTTAAAAGAAATCCTTCGCGCCCTTTATGCTCAAGACCGTCTCGGCTGTCATGATGGATGCCCGTACTATATGCCCATACGTCGCAATAGCATCAGCACTGCATTGCACTTCTTCCAGCCCGCAGCCGGGCAACTCCGCTTGGCGTTATCCAGTAAGGTCCCATACCACGGGCTGGACCTGCGATGCCTCCACCATTCGCTGAAGGGCAGCGGCATCCTGGACGAAATCGGGTTGGAGGATGATGTCAAACTCGTGGCAGCCCTGATCGGTAACCGTATCGTAGGGGTAGTCGGCCGGTAGCGCCGGATCGTGATGGGCCACAACCGGACTTCGCAGCAGTGTCAGGTTGATCTCGTCCGCCTTCACGCTCACCGACAGAACGTCCGGCGAGATGATCGCAAGCCGGGACCGCCCGCTGGAGACCATCAGGCCTCCCGCGAGGGGATACTCCAACCCGTCGATCGCCCTGTCGAGCGGGCCGCCGCTGACCAGATCGGTCCTGGTTGTCAGCGCATCGAATCCCCTTATGCACAGCCGCAGCAATTGCCTCCTCTGCGACCACACCACCGACAATCGCAGCCTGACGACCGACCCGTCGGCGGGCGTTTCCAGCCTGCAAGTGACTCTCGACGTGCCGAACCTGCCCCTCAGCAGCGCCGAGCTGCGCAGCTTGCCTGCCTCTATAACCTGCATGGGTTCGCACCAATTGACCCGCCCCACGTTTGTGCCCTTGAACGAGTTGATGGACGTGTGAGACCATGTATCCGTCTCGTCGCTGTCCACCTCAAGCGTTACCGCCAGGTCGCCTGCGCATATTGCATCACCGTCGACGGTCACTTTCGCTGGCCCACAGACCGGCCCGGCCGGGCCGCCTCGACCGTCTTGGCGATCCAGCAACTCACTTGCCGGCGTCGGATGGTCGCTCTTGCACGGTTCGGCCGGCGGCAACTCGGTCAGCCGCACGAAGCGCCAGCCCCTTGGCGGCACAGTGATCGGCAGCAGCAGTCGCGTTATGCCGTTGACGGCCATGTCGGGCCAGACGCTCTGGAACTCGATATCCCTGCCGTCTTGGTCAACAAGCCTCACCGGCCACCCTCGCCACTGCAACCACGGCTCATGCATAACCAATCCATCGAAGGCGCGGTCCGAGGGATTGAAGATGGCCACGCGATGCTCACCCACGACTACGCTTGCCCTGGACGCGCGACGCGTCACCCGTGTGACAACATCCTGCGCGAGCGATTCCGCCGCCACCAGTTCACCGCTCGCGATCCGGCTGGCCGCGTCCAGGCTGGTCCCGCCGGCGATATCGTGAAACTGGTTGAACAATACCCTATCCCACGCCCGCCGGATGTCCGCCCAATCCTCGTCGGTCACGTGCTCGCCCAAGGCATCCACCGTGCTTTCGGCGCGGCACAAGGCCTCCTCCGCCCTTCGCGTGGCCACCTTTATGCGCCGGTTGACACTGTAGCAGCCGATGGCATGATGCTGGAGCTCGCCGGTCCAGATCGGCAGATCGGCACGACAGTCTGCCACCTCATTGAAGAAGGCCCGCGGGTGGCTGAAGACCAACCTCGCACCATCGACCGCATCCGCGTTCGCCCTGATCCATTCGATCTGCTCCTTCGTCGGGCCGCCACCGTGATCGCCCACGCCGAAGAAACACATGGTATGCTCGATGCCGTCAGCCGTGGCGGCCAGGGCAACCTCGATGTGTTCCCTCAAGTCCTCGGCCGGCGTGCAATATGCACCGGAGATGCGAAACGCTGTCACCTCGTGACCGTCTGGACTCCGCCAGCGGAACAGATTCGCCGGGAGCTCTCTCTCGTAGTGCATCGGTCGCATGAACACGTACGAATCCATCCCCGCATCCCGCAGGAACCGCGGCAGATAGGCGGTGTGACCGAAGGAATCGACGTTGTAGCCGACGGTCGCTTTCCTGCCGAAAGTGTCGGCGAAGTACTTCTGCCCGAATTCAAGCTGCCGCGCGAATGACCTGGCCGAGGGGAGATTGCAATCCGGCTGGATCACCATGCCGCCGACAAGCTGCCAGCGCCCCGCGGCCACGAATGCGCGAATCCGGGCAAACAGACTTGGATCGATCTGCTCGACCTGCCGGTGGAACCAACTGGCGGAACACGTGAAGATGAACTCGGGATACTCGTCCAGCCTGTCGCAGGCGCTGCGGGCGGTCGCGATGCTCGAGTCAATCCCGTCGGCCTTGCTCCACAGCCATACCGGATCCAAGTGAGCGTTGCCGATCATGTGAACAGTCTTCATTCCATGCACTCCTCGTACCGTTTTAGACCATCGGTTGTGTGCCATTACTGCAAAAGCCATGGCACTGACCGGCGATCTCGGAAAGGCCCGTATAACGCCGCGACAGTGCAACAGGCAAATGCAAAAATGCGTCTCTTAGCAGAATTCTGGAAGGAATCCCGGCTGGACGGGCCGCCGTCCGTGCCTCTGAAGCCTGCGCGCATGTATCCTGTAGTACATCTGCGACGTGGAGAACGGCCGGCTGGTACAAGGTCGTGCTGGTGTCCATCACGTCCGGCTGCGACTGGTATCCCTTCATCGGCGAGCGGCTGGCGTGGCCGAAAACCTTCCGGCCGGACGTTATCGCCGGCGCGGGCGTCGCGAGCGGTTGCGTCAACGTCGGGCCAAGCGTCTGGCCTTCTTTCAGAGCCCTCAGGGGCGCCGGTTGTACGAACGACGGTCCAAGACGGTGGAGCCATTTAACGAATGGTTCAAAGGCAAGTTCGATCTGAACGGGCGGGCGTGGCATCGTGGGCTCGACAACAACGGCACGCAGATCGCCGCGGCGATGTTTGTCTACCAACTCTTGGTTCGATACCACCACGCTCATGGCGGAACCGATGGACAGATTCAATGGATCCTGGACGCCCTTTAATTGTCGGACAGCCTCGCGCTTCGCTTGGGCGTGCCACCCGACGTCAAACGTCAGTCCCCCACCCTGGAGGGCTTGTCGATTTAGTCGGGAAAACGCTCAGCGCTGCACGCAGAATAAGGACTTACGTTCAACGCTGTTGTCGTAAGTCCTTGGTTTTCGAATCAGGCGTGATTAAATCGACACGCCCTGGAGAGGGCGGGGCACCGAGGCACCCGACACCGAGGCGGGCGGGGACACGCTGTGCGAGCTATCGTTCGGCGGCGCGGCGGATGGCCCAGGTGAGCTGGTAGGTTCTCATCGCGTCGGCGTAGGTCGAGCGAACGAGCGAGCCGTCGCCGCGGCGGACGGCGTCGATGAAGGCCTGGTCCTCGCTGAGATATGGGTCGTCGTCGGCGAAGTCGAGCACTTCGGTGTCTTCGCGGTGCGGCCGGCGGACAAAGAGCCGGCAATCGCCGTACGGGTCGGACAGAACCATCCGCAGCCCGTCGCCCCACACCTCCAGCTCCGATTCGTACTTCTGCTTGTGCAGCAACGCGCCATGGGTGAGCGACCCGACGGCGCCGCTTTCGAATCGCCAGACGGCCGACGTCGCTCGCGGTGCGCGAAACTCGGCCGGTACCGACTCGTCTCCTTTTCGCCCATCGGGCACCGCGGGCATGTCGGCCAATTCGGCGGCGCCCGACGTCGGGTCGATCCGCACGGCTGCAACTGAAGACAGATCCGCCTCGCCGCCCAGCAGGCGGGCCAGGTCGCAGAAGTGCGTCGCCTGCTCGACGATCGGGCCGCCCGAGTAGCGCACGTCCCACCACTCGACCTTGCGTATGTCGCTGTAGGCACAGTCGTATCGGGCCAGGACGGCGCGCACGCCGCCAGGCGTCTCGGCGATGATCTCGCGCATCGTCTCCACCGCCCTGGCGTAACGGAACATGTATCCGACCGATACGATCAGGCCTTTGGCCACCGCGCGGGCCAGCGCTTCGGCCACGGGGGCCATCTGCTCGGGCGGCGCGCAGCCCAGAGGCTTTTCCAGGAATATGTGCACGCCCGCCGCGGCGCAGGCCGTCTCGATATCGCGGGGCCGTTCCAGCAAACCGTGGGCGTCCGGCGGCACGCCGACAAAGACCGCGTCAGGCTTCGCATCGCTCAGTAGTTGTCGGAAGTCGGCATAGACGTTTGCACCGGCGTAGATTTCTCCCGCCGGTCGCGATCGCCGGGCCTCCAAAACCCTCGTGGCCCGCGCCGTGTCGGGGTCGGCCACGCCCACCACGCTGACATCGCTGATCTTCTCGAGTCGGCTGGCGTGGTCCCACGGGCCCTCGGCCCCGCCGAAGTTCACCCCGCCGGCGCCGATGAACGCGATTCGCAGTTTATCCGCCATGCCAGGTCCTCCGTAAGCCATCGCGCCGACCACGTCGAGGCACGAGAAAGGCCGATTCATAACGCACGTATCGGGACGCTCGGGCGCTTACAGCAACCTGTTCGCCTGCCCACGATCGCTCGCCGTCGGCGAACGTGATGTTGGATGGTACTCAGCCTTTCGCCCCGGCGCCAACAAACCTTTTGCCCGCGACGGGCGCGCCGTGTGCGTTGCGAGTGACCGCTGGGAGGATCAAGTACGTGTTTACCGGGCCGGCGACGGCTCGTGCAGGTCGGCGCGGGCACCCAGCATGTTGGGTGATCAGAGGGGTCAGCGGCCACACGCGCTGGCCTAATCGCGGGACCGGCTCAGCAGCGAGATGAACTCCTCGCGCGTGGGTAGATCGTCGTGGAAGCTGCCGAGCACCGACGAGGTGGTCATGATGGAGTTCTGCTTCTCCACACCGCGCATCATCATGCACAGGTGCCGGCACTCCATCACCACACCGACCCCTTCGGCGCCGATGGCATCCATGACCGCGTGCGCGACCTGAGACGTCAGACGTTCCTGAATCTGAAGGCGCCGGGCAAAACAGTCGACGAAGCGGGCCAGCTTGCTGACCCCGAGCACCTTCTTGCGAGCGATGTAGCCGATGTGGCAGCGTCCGTAGAAGGGCAGCATGTGATGTTCGCACAGGCTGTACACCTCGATGTCACGGGCGATGATCATGTTGTTGGCTTCCGAGTCAAAGACGGCTTCGTTGAGCACGTCGTCCGGGCTCGTCCGGTAGCCCATAGACAGGAACGCCCACGCCTTGGCCACGCGCTCGGGCGTCTTGAGCAGCCCCTGCCGGTCGGCGTCCTCGCCGAGTTCGATCAGCAACTGCCGCGTCAGCTCTGCCACACGTTGCACGTTCATGACTGCACGCTCCTTCGCAATTGGTTGGTGAAGGGAATATCCGGCTGCAAGCACCGCTTCTGCTGCTCGCCGACGAGCGTCGCCAGCGCCTCGCCGGTATCGGGCAAGCGCAGTTCGGGCGCCAGTTCCAGCAAAGGAACGGCCACGAACGCGCGCGTCCGGATGTCCGGGTCGGGGATGTGCAGGTCGGGCTCATCGATGACGGCGTCACCGTAGAGAATCACGTCCAAATCGATCGTGCGCGCGGCGTATTGGTCAGCCGTCCGCACGCGGCCAAGCCGCCGTTCGATGTCCCGCAGGACGTCGAACTTCAGCGCGCGCGGTGAGACGTCCGTAGCCACCTTGCACACCCCGTTGAGGAAATCCTGCTGTTCCGGCCGGCCGACTGCCTTCGTGCGATAAAACGTCGAGACGCCTGTGATGCGTACACGTTGGCTTAGAAGGCGGAGGGACTCGATCACATTCCGCTCCGGATCGATATTGGCGCCCACGCTCACAAACGCGTCAGCAATCTGGTCACGGTCGGCTGTCACGCGTTCTGACGATCTCCACAGCCACGCTGCGGGCAAACCGCAGCGCACCCGGTTTGTCCACGACGACCCTCGCGGCGTGGACCCGCCCGTCCTCGAGGCACAGTTCGGCAATTCGCTCGGCCAGACGCTCGACGAGGAAATGGTCCGACGCCTCCACCATGGCGATGGCGCGTTTTTTGATCGCCTTGTAGTCGACGGTGTCCTCGATTCTGTCGCTTTGTCCGGCGGCGCGACAGTCGGCGTAGAGCGTGATATTGATCATCACGTCCTGCTTGGTTCGCCGTTCCTCTTCATAGATCCCGATCACGCAGCGCAGATGGAGGTCGCGAATGTGAATCCGGTCCCAACTCGGATCAATACCCGCCATAGGCGCTCCCCTTCATGTGCCGGCCGCCGTCCACAAAGATCACCTGCCCGGTGACGAACGGGCTTCGCAGAAGAAACACGACCGCGTCGGTGATACCTGTCAGCGACCCGATTCGCCGCAATGGATTGTCCGTCGGCGCCATCTTTCGCAAATAGGCCTCGTCCGTGCCGGGCGGAGGCAGGATCAGTCCCGGCGCGACCGCGTTCACGCGAACGCTCGGGGCAAACGCCAAGGCCATCATCCGCGTCAGGGTAAACAACGTCCGCTTGCTGAGATTGTATGCCGCATGAGACGCATCGTACTCGGCGATCCGACAGTCCAGGAAATTGACGATCGCTCCGGCGCGCTGCTGAGCCGCCAGTGCTCTCGCCAAAACGAACGGCGACAGGGCGTTCACCTGCAAATCGCTGAGCATGTCGTCCACACCCACCTCGGCAAGCCTGCTGGGGTGGAAGGTCGAAGCGTTGTTCACCAGCACATCGATCGCGCCCGCCCGATCGGTGGCCCGAGCGAGAAGGGCGGCGGCCTGGTCGGACTCGGCCAGATCGGCGCGAAGCGTCCACGCGCCGACGCCCTTCTGCCGCACCAGCCCGGCTACTTCCTCGGCCTCGTCAGAAGACCGATTGTAGTGCACCAGCACGTTGACGCCTTCGTCCGCCAGCGCCAGCGCCGTGGCGCGGCCGATCCGCTTGGCCGCCCCGGTGATCAGAGCGGTCTTGCCCCTCAGCCACGATGCGCCGTCCGTCATGTTCGGCATCGCTGCCAGCATGTTACGATCATGACCTTAACCAGTCGTGCAAAGACCTGCACAGGCACGGATCTGCTCACGAACCGTCCGTCCGACCCAGAAGATGCCGCAAGGCTTCCTCCAACTCCGGATAGCCGAACACGTAGCCGGTGGCCAACAGCCTGGCCGGCTCAACTCGCGCGCTGGAAAGCAGCAGTTCGTCCGCCATCTGGCCAAAAGCCAGACGGGCTGCAAAGGCCGGCATGTGCGCCACCGTCGGTCGACCCAGCACCCGTCCGAGGGTCTTGGTGAACTGGCGGTTTGTCACCGACTGCGGCGACACGACGTTTACCGCACCCGCCAGCTCCTCGGTTTGCAGCGCATGATGAATGGCTCCGACCGCATCGTCCAGCGCGACCCAACTGACGTATTGATCGCCCCGGCCGATCGTGCCTCCCACGCCCATGCGAAACGGGCCTATCATGCTGGCCAACGCCCCGCCATCCGCACTTAGCACCATGCCGAAGCGCAGCCTAACGCTGCGGATGCCCTTCTGCTCGGCCGGCTCGACAGCCGCCTCCCACTCGCGGCACACCGAGGGCAGAAACCCACTACCCGAACGGCTGTCCTCTCGCAGGATCTCATTCGGACGGTTGCCGTAGTAGCCGATGGCCGAGGCCGACACGAACACCTTCGGCGGACGAGCAAGCTCTGCCAGCGCACCGGCCAGAAGACGCGTGCTCTCGCCCCGGCTGCTTCGGATGCGGCGTTTTCTTTCGGAGGTCCACCGGCCCTCGGCGATGTTCTCGCCGGCCAGGTGCACGACCGCGTCCAGACCCTCGATCGCCCGCACGTCGAGCACACCCCGCTTCGGATCCCAATGCAGCTCGTCCCGATCGAGCTGCGGTTCCGATCGGACAAGCCGCGTCACGCGATGGCCGCCCGTCACCAGGAACTCCGTCAGCGCCCTGCCGATGAGTCCGCTCGATCCTGTAATCAGAACGTGCATCGCCCCACCTTTGCGGGGTCCGGCGCGTGGCCCGGCCGTGCACAACTATCGTACCCCCATCAAGGTGGCTTGTCATGACTCTCGCCGTGCCGCGTCAGGTTGCTCACGGCCGCCTGCACCGGCATAATCACGAGCTGTTTCATCGCCGTTCGAGTCGTCAAGCCTCGTCGTTTCCTTTCCGCCTGACGGGCCTATCATAAGAAAACCCGTCGTCCCAACCGTCGGAGTGAATCATGGTCACCGCCACCAATCTAGGCTTTCCACGCATCGGAGCCGACCGGCAACTGAAACGCGCCCTGGAGGCCTACTGGGCCGGCAGGATCGGGCAACAGGATCTACAGAAAGCTGCGTCGCAGATTCGGCGCGACCACTGGCTCGCTCAACAACGCGCCGGACTCGGGCACATACCGTCAAACGACTTCTCGCTTTACGACCACGTGCTCGATGCGGTCGCCATGGTCGGCGCCGTGCCATCTCGTTATGGCTGGAGCGGCCAGACCGTCGACCTGGACGTCTACTTCGCCATGGCCCGCGGTCGTGCGGGGCAAGGCGACCAAGGCGGTGTCCCGGCCATGGAGATGACCAAGTGGTTCGACACCAACTACCACTACCTTGTCCCGGAGTTCGAGAGCGGTCAGTCGTTCCGTCTGGCCTCGACCAAACCTATCGACGAATTTCTCGAAGCCAAGCGGCTCGGTGTGCATACACGACCGGTCCTGGTGGGGCCGGTTTCGCTGTTGCTGCTCGGCAAGGCCAAGGATCCGCACGTCGACAAACTCGCGCTGCTGGACAGCCTGCTCGACGTCTACGAGCAAGTGCTCGCCGGTCTTGCCGACGCCGGCGCCGACTGGGTACAGATCGACGAGCCCTGCCTCGTGCTCGATCTGGCCGATCAGGCGAAGGCGGCGCTGGGCCGGGGTTATCAACGCCTTGCGCGCGTGTCGCCGAAGCTCAAGCTGCTGATCGCCACGTACTTCGGCGATCTGCGCGACAACCTGCCGACCGTGTTGAGCCTGCCGGTAGCCGCCCTGCACATTGACCTGGTGAGGGCGCCCGCGCAGCTCGACGATGTGCTGGGCCGACTTCCGGCGGGCATGGCGTTGTCGGTGGGCGTCGTCGACGGGCGAAACGTGTGGAAGACCGATCTGGCCACAGCCCTGGCCAAAGTTGAAAAGGCCGTCGACGCGCTGGGCGACCGCCGCGTGTTGATCGCGCCCTCATGCTCGCTGTTGCACAGCCCGGTCAACCTCGACCTGGAAACGGCGCTCGACGACGAATTCAAGAGCTGGCTGGCCTTCGCGAAACAGAAGATAAGCGAGGTCGTCACGCTTGCCCGCGCCGTCAACGAGGGACGCGACAGTGTGGCCCAGGCGCTGCGCGAGAACGCCGCAGCTATGAAAAGCCGTCGCACATCGCCCCGCATTCACAACCCGCGGGTCAAGGACCGCGTTGCGGCCATCAAACCCTCGATGCTCGAGCGCAGCAGCCCGTTCGCCAAACGGCAGCCGACGCAGCGCGACGCCCTGAAGCTGCCCACGCTCCCGACGACCACGATCGGCTCGTTCCCGCAGACCAACGAGATACGCACTGCACGGGCGGCTCTGCGCAAAGGCGAGATGGGCCGCACCTCGTACGACGAGTTCTTGCGGCAGGAAATTCGTCGCACGGTCGAGTTCCAGGAACGAATCGGCATCGACGTTCTGGTCCACGGCGAGTCGGAGCGTAACGACATGGTCGAGTACTTCGGCGAGCAGCTCGAAGGCTTCGTCAGCACCGCCAAGGCGTGGGTGCAAAGCTACGGCTCGCGATGCGTCAAACCGCCGATCATCTTCGGCGACGTGTCCCGCCCCCAGCCGATGACCGTCGAATGGAGCCGGTACGCGCAGTCGCTGACGAGCAAGCCGATGAAAGGCATGCTCACCGGCCCGATCACCATTCTTCAGTGGTCGTTCGTCCGCGACGATCAGCCGCGAAGCGAAACGTGCAAACAGATCGCCCTGGCCATTCGCGACGAGGTGGCCGACCTCGAGGCAGCGGGCATCGGCCTCATCCAGATCGACGAGCCGGCGGTTCGCGAAGGCCTGCCCCTCCGCCGCGACGACTGGGACGAGTACCTCCGCTGGGCGGTCGACTGCTTCCGTCTCGCCTCGTCGGGTGTGGCCGACACAACGCAAATCCACACCCACATGTGCTACAGCGAGTTCAACGACATCATCGAGTCGATCGCCGCGTTCGACGCCGACGTCATCTCGATCGAGGCGTCGCGCAGCGACATGGACCTGCTCGATGCGTTCGTCCGCTTCCGCTATCCCAACCAGATCGGTCCGGGCGTGTACGACATCCACTCGCCCCGCGTGCCTTCGGCCGAGGAGATGACCAGGCTTCTCGGCAAGGCGCTGGACGTGCTCTCGGTCGATCAGATCTGGGTGAACCCCGACTGTGGCCTCAAGACGCGGCAGTGGGATCAGGTCGAGCCGGCGCTGACGCACATGGTGTCGGCCGCCAGGACTATGCGCGAGCGCGCCGCCGCCGACACCCCATAGCCCCGGAACCAGGTACGCACGTCCCCCGCCCGTCGTGCAGGGACGGCTTGATTGACCGTCCACTCATGGTTCGCTGTGGGCCATCTCAGGCCGAAGCGCACCGAAGCCACCCGCCAAGTGCATATCTGGGGGACGCGAGCCATCAGGAATGGTCGGCGTCCCCCAGCTGCAGCGCGATCAGTTGCTCCTATGGGGCAACGTAGCCGTCGTTCAACGTCCTGAGGAACGCTACGACCGCTGCCTCTTCTTGAAGTGATAGCTCCAGGTTCCCCAATTCATCCGTGTTGACGTTCATCGGCACCTCGGCCGGCGGCCAGACCTGCACGTCTCTGGTGTTGTAGAAGTGAACGATCTCCTCCAGGCTCTTGAAGAAGCCGTTGTGTCCATAGGCCTTCACGAACTCGGGATAGGGCCGTTGGTCCACGTTGCGGAGGGTCGGTACCTTTTGCTTACCGAGCTGCGGCTCGTAGACCTCCGGCGCCTGCCCTTGGCTCTTGAGGAAACCGCCGAGCCCGTAGTCAATCCAATTGCTTCCGTCAGGATTCCATTTGCGCGGCATGCCGTACCACGGGTTCTCAGGGTTCTTCGGCACACCGAGGTTGTCGTACGTGAAGTCGGTGAACAGCGGGGGCTCACCGTTGGAGCCCGCCTCGCTCAGATGGCAGGCCGAGCACATGGCCTTGCCCTCGAACAGAACCCTTCCCGCCTCCTCCTGCGGCGTCAGGGTCGCCTCGTCCGCCAGCCAGTAGTCATACTTGGACGTGAATGGATTGACCTCGCTGGACCTCTCATAGGCCGCGATCGAGCGGGCGACGCGCTCGTAGGTGCCCGCCACGTCCTTTATCCAGTCCAACGAACCCGCTCCCCACACCTGCTCGAACAGCTCCGCGTAGTCGGCCTGCGAAACCTTGAAGCACACAACCCGAGCGTTGGGATTGTTCTGCTCAACGGGATTCAAGAAGGGTCCCTGGGCCTGTTCGGCCAGAGGGTCACCCAACGTTTCACCGGTTGCCCGCCCGTCCCAGAACATGCCGCCGATCCAAAGGTCTTCGTCCTCGTCAAAGTACAAGACAGGGCTGTCGCCGCCATACGCCGCGGTCGGCGGCTTGCGGTTGCCGAAGCGAACGTCGACCGCGCCCGGGTACACCGCGCCGTGTGCGTTGATCTCCGAAACCGGTCCGGTGAAACCTGTTGCCGGCGCGTGGCACGTCGCACAGGATTGTCCCGGCGGTGTAGACAGATTCTGGTCAAAGAACAACTCCTGGCCGAGCAGCTCGATGGGTGCGAGGTCCTCAGCAAACGCCGCGCCCAGCCCAACGCCAAGCAGCAACATGGCACCACAAGCAATTGTCCCTTTCGTAAACATCGGTTCGTCTCCCTTGACAACCTACCCATAACACCGTCTTCCCCTTCACGCCGCCTGATGCTTGCACCTCCTAACACCACCTCCTTCCCACAAGAGACACAGCTGTTCCGTCGATGGGACGTCCGAGGAAGTCGGATCATCAGCGCGGCCCGCGAGCCCGTTCACATCGTGCACCGACGAAAGCCGTGTGCCACCTTCCCTAACGTCCGTACGCTATCAATACGCGCACCTCTCGCAGCGAACGACAGGCGCCTCGTGGACTTGATTCACACAAAGAGACTGGCCCGATACCAATAGCTTACCCTAGCTAGTGTTAAGGTCAACAAGAGGCACCGGTCACTGCGCTACTCCTGACCCTTTATCTCTCGTACCTAAACGGTACCATATCGCGGGACGGCAGCACTGGAGGCTGTTCGTCCGGCCACGGCCTACGTCCGTGCGACATTCGCCGTTGTAAGGAGCGTGCTGACCACAACGCAGGCACCTGGTGTGGCCATGCCAGCACCCACTCCCGAAGGCATGGATGCTGAATCCGAGCCAACGCGGCGTGAGGCAACCGCCTTCCCGCCGGAACCTTCGTCAACTGGAAAACGATGTGTAAGATGTGCCCGTGAAATTCACGCGTGAGCAGTACATCGAGAGTCTCACCTTCGGCCAATGCGAGCGGCCCATGTTCTGCGAGTTGTTCGGCCCGCTGGTGGGCCTGGCTGACGAATGGCTCGCCCAAGGCGCAACGCAGGACGAAATCGACCTGATCGGGTTCGATTGGGACTTCGTGCCCTACATCGACTGCGGCGGACATACCGGCGCGCTGGACACGCATCCGCCCGAAACGCTCGAAGAGACCGACGAATACCTCATGCAGCGCGACTCGCTGGGCCGCACTGGCCTGCTCCCCAAGAACTGATCCATCTGTTATGAGAGTCTTTGGCCCGGCAGCGGCGTGGAGGCAATGAATCGGGGCCGGCATCATGCCGGTCCCGTTGCAGGCGTTGGATCGGATGCCTATGGGCCATCGCATTGTGGCCTGTGGATAAGGAGCAGTTTGATGAGACGAACGAGCGAGGGCATAGGGTCGATAGCGGCGTCCGTCGTCATGGTCGCATGTTTGCTGGCTGGTGGCGCCGCAGCGGCTGACTTCACGTGGGACGGCGGCGCCTACGTCTCGGGCGACGAGGCTACGCGCAACTGGGACCTAGCCGCCAACTGGGCCCCCGACGGTGTTCCCGCCTCAGGTCAGACCGGCTTGGTGAACATGAGTAGCCTGTATGCGCGGGCCAACGCCGATCTGACCGGCTCGCCCTCCATCGAAGTGGCTACCGGCGGCTTGGTGGCGCACGTCAACGGGGTGACTGTCACTACCGCAGTTACCCTCAGTGGGGGCACGTGGCATACGTGCCCCAACCTGAGTGGCTACCCGTGGGGCCCGGACCGCGTTCTCAACGCCGACCTAGTGGTAACCGACCCCTCGTTTATGAAAGGGGGACGAGGCAACAACCTGGCCATCAATGGTTTGCTCCAAGGCAGCGCGCTGCTGACGTTTGAGGCCTCCGATTCGTATCAGGGCGATGGCCCGGAGTGGTTCTTCTATCACGCCGACAGCACCCACTCCGCGGGCCTGATGATCGAGTCGGGCAACAACCCCGTCGTCTGGGCGATGGCCAGTCAGGCTTTGGGCACCGGCGACATCACCGTTCGCTCGACCGGTACCGTCGGCTTCGGCGCCAACCAGGACTACAGCGGCGCGGCCCGCACGCCGGTGATCTACCTGGAAGGCAGCCAGGTGATGCTTCAGGATTATCTCAGCGGTGCCACCATCCCGATGGACATCATCGTTGGCAGCGAAGGCGGCACCATCTACGGCTATAACTGGTGCGTCGACAACTCCTTCACCGGTGCCGTCACCCTCAATGCGAATATGACTTTGGCCGGCACGCGGTTGGGCAGCCTCGGCCACAACTTCACGATCGATGGTGCAATTTCGGGCGACGGGGGCATCGTCGTCAACTCCACCGATCAGTATCAGGGCAGCCGCGGGACCGTGGTCCTCGGCAACGCCGCCAACTCCTACAACGGTGGAACCACCGTCCAGACGGGCTACCTCAAAGCCCTCGCCGAGGGCACGCTGTCGACCGGGCAGATTACGCTCTATAGCCCCGACATCATGACCAGGCTGTTCCTGGACAAGCCAACCGACGCCGATTGGACACTCGCCAACGACATCACAGCCGACGGTACGGTGCAAGTGGAAGACGGATCGGTCGGCTACACCCTCAACCTGATGGGTTCAACGGTTACGGTCGGCACCGACGACGCCGTCGCCGGCACGATGACGGTCGCCGGAAACCTGGCGTTCGTCCAGGACGGCAATACCCCGGTAACGCTGAACATCGGTGTCATCGGGACAGGCGATCCGGTGGTTGTCAGCAACGACGCGCTGGCCGTCACGCGGAGTGTCGGCAGTCTGTCCAATTGTGTATTGAACGTATCGATCTTGGGAGCGGACTACGCCGACCTGGCCGGTGAGACGCTGACCATTCTGACTTGCACCAACGACTTGTCCGCCCAGAGTTTCGCCGATGTGGTCTACCCGACCGGCTGGAAGGGCATCGTCACCTACGGGTCCGGTTGGATCACGCTGAGCCTGGCACCGGAAGACGAGGACCGGCCGGTTCTTGATCTGGTGCCCGAGTCGCTGGGCTTCAGCGTCAAGGCCTCCGAGCCGAACCCCGCGCCGGCCAGCGTGCAGGTGCGCAACGTCGGCTTCGGCACGACGCACTGGAATGCGGCGGTTCGCAGCCCGGCGCCCTCGTGGATCTCGCTGACCAACACCAGCGGGTCGGACGACGATTCGTTCGACGTGCATATCGACCGCCAGGGCCTGCCTGATGGAACGTACACAGCGTACGTCGACGTGGAAGACCCCAACGCAGTCAACTCGCCGCAGACCGCGACCGTCGTATTGCAGGCCCGGCCGGACGCCGAGTCGTCAACGCAGTCGTTTACCAACTCGGCCCGCGGCACCCACCCGAGCACACTGACAGCGTCCGGCGGCGGCATCACCGTGGATCTGTCGGCGCTGCCAGGCGGAACGCAGATCTTTCGGGCGATCCTGGTCCCGCACGCCAGCGGCTTTGTCGGAAGCAGTAGCGGCGCGACCTCACCGCTGCAGGTGCAGTCGGCCGACGCGCCGGGCGTGTGGCTTCAGACGGTGGCGCCCAACCACCTGACGCTCGACTGCACGGCCGCCGCGCAGCGCGCTCTGCTTGCCGGCGACAAGACTTTGGGGCTCGATTTTGTGTCGTTCCCCGCCGGGCTCGGATCGGAAGTGCGCCTCGATGTCTGGTGCGACGCACCCCCTGCCGGCGCGATCCAGCAGGTGACGAACCTGGCGGCCGTCCACCGCGAAGGCGATACCATGCTGACGTTCGCCGAGGTTGACCCGCCGGTGACCGATCCTGCACCTACCGGCGCACAGCTCAACACCGCCAAGGCCAACATGGACAGCCCCAACGAGATCCGCTACCGCATCTACCGCTCATCGTCGCCGATCGATGCGATCACCATCCGCACCGCCGAACTCGTCGATGAGATCACCCCGATGAGCGGGTGGAACTGGACGTTCGGGCCGTCCGACTGGGACAGCGCGGTCATCCCGACGCTGCCCGTGGACGAGCTGACGGCCTCGGCACCGGGCGCCGGCATCTACGTTCGCCGCGCCGGCGCAGCGGGCAGCGCGTACTACGGCGTGAGCCGCGCGGTCGACGGCGAGGAAGACCTCTCGATCTGGATGCCGAACCAGAACAGCCTTGCGTCGACGATCGCGGAGGATGTCGGCACGGGCATGGTGCTGAAGTGGAAGCAGGTCGGCCCGACCGACTTCTACTACGAAAGCAATGTTATGAAGCATTACTTCGTGCGGTGGGAGTGCCCGCCGACGTGGAACACGCCCAGCTATGCACACAACTACCTGGTGTGTGAGCCGTTGGGCGTGGTGGTCGATCCGCGGCCAGTCGACGTCGCTCTACACTGCTGGGGAGGCAACATGGAAGGCGGCTGGGGCTGGTGGTATGAAGCCAACCGCGGCGCCTTGCTCCTGACCACCATGCAGATTCCCTACGACTGGTGGACGGCCTATCACGAAAACCGGTTGACGATCCGTCCGTGGACCAATGTCCAGGGCAACGGCGGCGGAGTCGTCCGCAACTACTGCCAGAAACGGATCTGGTCGTTCGTAGCCGACTTCATGGCCACACGCTGGAACGTCGACCTGAATCACATCCTGGTCTCGGGCAGCTCGATGGGGGGCAGCGGCTCGAGCATGTGGGGTATCCGCAGCGGCGACAAGTTCGCCTACATCGATTCCTGGGTCGGCGTGCACATTCCGGCCCTGTGCGACTATTTCCGCGGCTCCTTCGAGCAGTGCTACGGGCTGCTGGCCTGGGACTGCCTGTACGAAGACACGGGGATGAGCGTCTGGGACTATTGGGACACCGAGCAGTGGCTGCGCAGCCACATTCCGACCGACACGCCGTTCATTTCCTTCGCCAACGGCAAGAACGACGGGGCGATCGGCTGGTGGCAGGCCTGGCTCATGGCGACGGCCCTTCAGGAGACACGTCGGCCGCACCTGTTCCACTGGTCCCAACAGGGCCACCTGACCCGAGCCGCTCTTCCGGGGACGCTGAGCGATCGCTACATCGGCATCGACATCGACAAGAACAAGACGCTGCCGGCGTTCACGTACTGTTCGCTGGACGACAACATGGGCGACGGCGATCCCGAGGTAGGCGATCCAGTCGGATACTTGAACGCGTACCTGCTGTGGGACCCCAACGACTCGGTCGACACGACCGACGCCTGGGAGATGACCTGCTACCTTATCAATGCCGCCCCGCAGGAGTCCTGCACGGTCGACATCACTCCGCGGCGTTGCCAGACGTTCGGGCCCGTCGCCGAAACCGTCTGCAACTGGAGCAACACCGACGTCGCCACCAGCCAGATCATTCAGTCCGGCACGGCCACAGTAGACGCGCACGGTCTGGTAACGTTGCCGCAGGTGACCGTGAGCAAGACGCGTAACCGAATCCGGATAGACACGCAGGTGTTGCCTGTCCTGGTGTCGAGCGATCCAGTGGCCGACGGCACGCTGTGCAAGACGCAAAACAACGTGATGTTGCTGACGTTCGACGGAGCGATCGCGTTACCGGACGGCGGGGCGCCGGCGCTGAGCGTCTTCGGCGGCGGCTTCGAAGAGGGCGGCACGTTCACCTACAGCATCGAGCCGGACGGGGTGACGCTGCGTGCGGTGGAGCAAGGTCCGATGCTGACGGATCTGACGTGGTATCGGATCGCGCCGGCGGCGGGATTTGCGGTGGAGCCGTTCAGCTTCGATGCGTGCACGCTGTTCGGCGACGCCAACGGTAACGGTCGAGTAACCACGGCCGACTACGTCGAGGTCAAGGACCACATGGGCGCGTACACCGACGGGCGTTGCGATCTCAACGGCTCGGGGCGCGTGACCACCGCCGACTACAGCGTAGTCAAGAGCCATATGGGTCATCGGACACCCACCAAGCCGTGACTTATGTCTCGGTGGTGTGAGTGAGGCGAATCGGGGCCGGCATCGTGGCGCCACGCTGCTTACCGCAGGATCTGAAGTGAGCAGAATCCGATAAATTAATACCTTTCCACGACGGCTTTAGGGCATCTCCGGCGGCGATCGGGCTGCCGGCAGGCGAGACCCCCTTGACGCGTAGCCTCGTACTTGTATAGACTTTAGAGAGCGGGTGGGGAAGGAGTGCGCAGTGTTAGGCCTTCACTTGGTGCCCGGCAGCGGTCTGCCATCGGGCCGTTTGGCTCCCTTAGACAATCCAGGAGGACCGAAATGAGACTCGCGCTAGCGTTTTTGGCCGTTCTCATCTTCGCCGTGGCTGTTCCGGCGCGCGACATTTACGTCGCCAAGAACGGCAATAACGGCAACAGCGGCGGCTCGGCCGACCCGTATCTGACCATTAAGTACGCCATCAGCCAGTCCACCAGCGGCGACGTGATCCACGTACGCGCGGGCACCTACGCCGAGTGGTGGATTGTCATTAAGTCAGGCACGGAACTGATCAGTGAGGACGGCCTGTATGCCGCCAAGATCTACAGCGGAACGGGCAGCGCCATCCGTCTGGAGAACGACAACTCTGGCATCGACGGTTTCGAGATCTACGGCGACTGGGACGCCGGCGCCAGCGAGATCGACGGTCTGGTTCGCCCGCTGTGGTCCAACAACACGTGGGTCAAGAACTGCCTCATCCACGACGCACCCAACGATGGCGACGTCATCAAAATCGGCGCCGACAACGTCTTGATCGAGAACTGCATCATCTACGATCCGGCGCACCGTTATGACGACGTGAGCTACCAGGAGTGCGTCGATATCTTTGGCGACCCTGTCCCCAACGGCGTGACGGTCCGCGGCTGCTGGATCTACCACACGCCCGAGCACGGCGGCGACAACCTGATTTTCGCCAAGGGCGGGTCTAAAAACATCCTGTGGGAGAACAACGTGTTCGGCCCGTGTGAGGGCGGTGCGTCGGTGGACGCGTCGGTCGGCTGCGGGGCGTCCAGTCCAGCGGTCTTCCCCGCGTGTGAGAACTTCATCGCCCGCAACAACATCTTCGTCAACTGTAGCGGCGACGGCGCCTTCGAATTCAAGAGCGCCAAGAACGCTCACGTCTACAACAACATCTTCTACAACTACGTCGGCGGGCGGTGCTTCATCCAGTTCTTCTCGACGCAGCCCAGCGGCGCGCCTCCGCAGACCGATCGCAACGAAGACTGCTACGTCTACAATAACATCTTCCTCCAGAGCAACGGTTATCCGATCTACCAGGACCGCGGTCGATGGACGCCCGGCGTGACGTACATTCCCGAGAACTTCGGGCACGACAATAACATCTACTATCTGTGCAACACCAGCCCGGCCAGCAACGACGTCGACGTGACCGCCGAAGCCAACAGCATCTTCGACAATCCCGACCTGGTCGCGCCGGCCACGCCGAATATCGGGAGCGACAACTGGGCGAGCATCGTGGCCGACTTCCTGCTTCAGGACGTTTCACCGGCCATCGACGCGGGCGTAACGTTGCCGCTGCCCGGACAGACCTACGGCGTGCCGGCCGACGTTTTGGGTACATCGAGGCCCCAGCCAGCCGCGGGCAGCTTCGACATCGGTATCCATGAGTACGCCGTGCTGGCGGCGCTGGCCAGTAGCGAGCCGCCGGCCGACGGCACACTGCCGAAGAATCAGAACAACGTGATCCTGCTCACGTTCGATGCAGCCATCACGCTGCCCGCCGGCGGCGACCCGGCGTTGAGTATCGTGCCGATCGCAGGCGGCCTGGAAGAGGGCGATGCGTTTACCTACTCGGTCGAGCCGGACGGTGTGACGCTCAAGGCCATCGAGCAAGGGCCGATTCTGACGGACTTGACCTGGTATAGCGTGACGCCGGCGACTGGGTTCAACGTCGAAACGTTCACGGTGGATCTGTGCACCCTCGTGGGCGACGCCAACAACAGCAGCTACGTTACGACGGCCGACTACGTCGAGGTGAAGGCTCACATGGGCCAGTACACCGACGCCCGTTACGACCTGAACGGCAGTGGCCGCGTGACCACCGCCGATTACAGCGTGGTCAAGGGTAGTCTCGGGCGGCGCGCACCGATCAAGAACTGATGCGGCTCGGGTATGGGTGCGCAGACAAGCCAGCGGATCAGGGAAGGAGGTAAGCGGTTGTGTTGCAGCTACGTCGGACGGTAATCATGGTGTGTGTTGTGGCTTGCGGTGCCCTTTGGACGGAGGCCGAAGGCATCGTCCGGAACGTCACCAACCTCAGTGAGTTTCGCACCGCGATGGGCGCCGCGAACCCCGGCGACGTGATTCAGGTTCAATACGGCGTGTATCAGGTCACCGCGTCGTCGGACCCGAAGCACTGGTTTAAGCGGGCGGGCACCGTGGCTGATCCCATCCAGATCGTTGGCATCCTCGATGTCGGGGGCAATCGCCCCGTCTTCGACGCCACCGGCACCGACATCGACCGCGGCATCTTCTACATCTGGCCATACTATCCCAACTACGTGATCGAAAACCTCGAATTCCGCAACTCGCGCGGCGGGGCTACGCAGTCGCACAACGCGGCCGCGGCCTACATCCAGGCGCCCAACATCACGTTCCGCAACTGCTACTCACACCACAATGACGACGGGTGGTTCAGCACCGACCAGGCCGATAACACTCTGCTGGAGTTCTGCGAAACGGCCTCCAATGGTTACGGCGACGGGTATTCCCACAATTACTACGTCAACTCGCCGTCGATGATCGTGCGCGGCAACTACATCCGCGACAGCGTCGGGGGGCAGAACTTCAAGAGCCGATGCTCGCATCTGGTCTTCGAGAACAACTTCATGGAGCGAGACGGCAACTACATGTGGGAGATCGCCTCCAACAACGTCGACAACACGCTCATGATCGGCAACGTGATCATCAAAGGCACGTCTGCCGCCAACAACCGCATCATTGGGCTGAGTGACGGTACCTCCAGCAACGCGTCGACCGGCACGCTGACGATGATCAACAACACAGTTGTGTCGACGAGCTCCTACCAGGTGTATTTCTTCACGCTCTCGGTGGCCACCACCAACCTGGTTCTGTACAACAACATCCTCACCGGACCTTCCACGAATCTCTGGTCGTGGGCCGGCAGCGGCACCCGCACTGGCAGCCACAACTGGTTCCAGACGGGCATGTACATCCCAGCCGGCATCACCGACAGCACGGTCGGCTCGGACCCGGGATTTGCCAATCCGGGCGCGAGCGATTACCACCTGCTGCCGGGCTCGGCGTGCCGCGACGCGGGTAACAACGCCCCGCAGTGGTTGAACCGGTACGACGTGTGGGAAACCCGCGTGCCCGACGCCGAGTACGTCCTGCATCTGGCGACCACGCCGCGACCGGTCGACAGTGCGCTGGACATCGGGGCCTACGAGTATCCCATAGCGATGCCGGCGCTCGCCTCCAGTGAGCCGGCGGCCGACGGCACACTGCCCAAGACGCAGAATAATGTGATCCTGCTCACGTTCGATGCAGCCATCACGCTGCCGGACGGCGGCGCATGGGCGCTGAGCATCTTCGGCGGCGGGTTCGAGGAGGGCAGCGCGTTCACCTACTCGATCGAGCCGGACGGTGTGACGCTCAAGGCCGTCGAGCAAGGACCGATCCTCACCGACCTGACGTGGTACGTCGTGACGCCGGCGGCCGGCTTCGACGTCGAAGCGTTCTCGCTCGATCTGTGTACGTTGGTTGGCGACGCCGACAACAGCAGCCGCGTCACGACAGCCGACTACGTCGAGGTGAAGGCTCACATGGGCCAGTACACCGATGCCCGTTACGACCTGAACGGCAGTGGCCGCGTGACCACCGCCGACTACAGCGTGGTCAAAAGCAATCTCGGGCAACGAGCACCGGCCAAGCCGTGAACCGGGTGTAGTCGGAACTGTGCAACGGAACGCGCCCGAAAGGAATCGTCCGGCACGCGGCGCTAGTGCGGCGTGAAGTCCATCTTGCCGTCGATCTGGAGACAGACCTCAGCCAATAGCTTGGTGCTGTTGTCCAAGTCCGACAGGCTCACCACCTCCACCGGCGTGTGCATGTAGCGGTTCGGCACGCTGATCAGCCCCGCCGCCACGCCGGCGCGTGAGATCTGAATGGCATTCGCGTCGGTGCCCGTCGCCCGCGGCGCTGCCGCCCGCTGATGCGGAATCTTCTTCTTGGCGGCTGTATCCAGCAGCAGCCTGCCGACCGTGGGGTTGATGTTCGGGCCCAGCTCGACGATCGGGCCCTTGCCCAACGCTAGGTCGCCCAGCCCCTTCTTCTCGGCCCCGGGATAGTCGGTGGTATGCCCTACGTCGACCGCGATGCCCACCTGCGGGTCGACGCCGAAACACGACGTCCGCGCCCCCCGCATACCCAGTTCCTCCTGCACCGTGCTAACGGCAAACAGCGCACACGTACGCTTCCGCTTGGCGACCAGCCGCAGCGCCTCCATCACCACGAACGTGCCCACCTTGTCGTCGAAGCCGGGTGAGGCCACCAAGTCCCGCCCCAGCCGCACCATGCCCAGCTTGAACGTGATCGGGTCGCCCACCGCCACGCGCTTCTCGGCGTCGGCGCGGTTCTTGGCCCCGATGTCGAGCCACAAATCGCTCATCTCCACCTTGGCCTTGTCGCGCTCCTCGGGCTTCATCAGGTGGATCGCCTTGCGCCCCACCACGCCCTCGACCGTCCCCTTCGCCGTATGCACCGTCAATCGGCTGCCGGGCAACACAGCCGCATCGACCCCGCCGATCGATTCGAAGTGCACGAATCCCTCGTTGTTGATGTAAGTGACCATCAGGCCGATCTGATCGCAGTGACCGGCCAGCATCACCCGCGGCGAGTCGGTCGGGTTCAGCGCTACGATGCAGTTGCCGTGTACGTCGGTGCGGATCTCGTCGGCGACCGACTTCATCTGCTCCCGCACGATCCGCTGCACCGGCTGCTCGAACCCGGACGGCGACGGTGTTTCCTGAATGGCCCGCAAGAACTCGAGCGATTCGGCGCGCATCGGCCTGCTCCTTTCGCGTATAGTGTTGGCCGCAGTTGTAACCGGCTCCGCCGGCTGCGGCAACCTCCGTCAACGCGGCGCTGGCCCAAGGACGACGGTTAGGCTACGATCGATCCGCACGAAGACCAAACGCCCCCATGCGGTCAGGCTTGCTCGGTAAGCCGCCTGTCCGCACGCATCACGGAGTCTCAGGCCATGACCACACCACTGCTGCCATTGGATTCAAGCCGCACCAGTGACGAGCTGGCCGACGCCGCCCCCGAGATCGCCTTGCTGCCGATCGGCGCTGCCGAGCAGCACAGCCACCACTTACCGTGCAGCACCGACACTCTGGTAGCCGACTACATCTGCGACGGCATCGCGCGGCGCCTGCCGCTCTGGCGGCTGCCGACCATTCCCTTCGCCATCTCGCATATGCACCGCGGGTCAGCCGGCAGCGTGTGGGTGACCAACGAGACGCTCGCGCGCTACATCAAGGACGTGGTGCTCTCAATCCGCTGCCAAGGCGTTCGCAAGATCGTGATCGGCAACTTTCACGGCGGCAACTTCATCGTTCGACCTGTCGTGCAGGACCTGAACCGCGACTACGACGACCTGACCGTTATTCTGCTCGAGCCCGAGGTGGACACGTCGGACATCTACGATCACCCTTCGACCATGCGCCACGCCGAGGAGGCCGAGACGTCGGCCGTGTTGGCCATCGCGCCCGAGCTGGTTCACATGGACTTGGCCCGCGATGAAACGCCGCCCTACACGCAGAGCTATCTGCTCTACGCGCCGTTTCACAAGCTCGGCAAGCATGGCTGCTGGGGCACACCCACCGCCGGCACAGCCGAGAAAGGGCGCCTCGCCCTCCAGCGCCGCATCGACGCCTCGGTCCGCTTCATCCAGGAAACCTTCGCCAAGGTCGACCGCATCAAATCCGCGGACGCGTAGGGCGGGTTCAACCCGCCGTCTGACCAAACGCCCCCTGTCTCACTTCCGCCCGCAGCACTGCTTGTACTTTTTGCCCGAGCCGCAGGGGCACGGGTCGTTGCGGCCGGGCTTCTCGCCTTTTTTGAGCGGCTCGGCCGGGTCGGGCCTCGGCAGGTCGCCCTCCTCGGGCAAGGCCCCGTCCGACCAGCCCTTCTCCTGCCGCTTCCGCAAGAACCTATCTTGAAATGGATCTTTATCTTTGCCCATAGTCCACCTCGGCGACGATCACTTTGTCCGCCCACAGCAGTTCTTGTGCTTCTTGCCCGATCCGCACGGACACGGGTCGTTCCGTCCGACCTTCGGCTGCGTGCGACGGATGGTCTGCGGCCTGGACCCCTCGCCCTGCTGGGCCATCGCCGCCTGCTGGTCGGCGGTCGTCCCCGCAAAGCCCGCCCCGGTCGAGTCGGCGTGCCGCGTCTCGGCCCCGCGATAGGCCGAATGCACGCCCGCACTGCTGACCATCTGCACCTTCAGAATGTCGTCAGTTACTCGCTCGCGCGTCCGCTCCATCATCTCCTGGAACATCCGCGTACCCTCGCGCTTATACTCGATCCGCGGATCGCGCTCGGCATAACCGCGCAGCCCAATGCTGCTCTTCAGCAGGTCCATCTCGTACATGTGGTCTTTCCACTGCGTATCCAGCGTACGCAGCAGCACGTAGCGCTCCAACCGCGTCAGCTCGAAGCGCACCAGCTCGCGACCCGCGCGGATCAGCTCGGCCTTGGCGTCGCCCTCGGTGAGCGCCTGCTCGTTCAGAAGCCTGCCGAAGCGCCCCTTCGCCCACTCGGTCAGGCGATCGCCGTCGTGCGTCTGGAGCGCCCGATCCACCTCCTGTTCCAGTCGGCCGTTGCTGAGGCACTCCTCGCTCAGCTCGATCAGCTCGCGCTCCAGGTCCTCGCCCTTGCGTTTCTGCACCTGCTCGACGGTCCAGTCGACGTTGTATTTGGTGCGGGCCCACATGGCGATCTGCTCGGCCACGTAGGCGTTCTCCAGCGGACCCTCTGCCAGCGCCCGTTGGAGCGTCTCGTGCACCGGATAGCTATATTCGCGCCGGCGGTACGATTCGCGCACCCGCTCGCGCACGGTGTCAGCCACCGTGTTCGCATCGGCTTCGGCGATGTCGTCCACCGGCACGTCGATCTCGAACTTGGTCCGCAGCCAATCCGTCAGCCTCGTCCTGCCGAACAGCGAATCGACGAACTGGCGGGCCGCCGACAGGTCCGTCTTTTCGATCCGCTCGTCAGCCGCCTCGATCAGGTGCTGCTCGATATCGACCGGGTCCATCTTGCGAAGCTGGTTCTGCGACAGCTTCGACCCGAAGCGCTCCGCCCACTTGGCCAGACCGCGCACGTCCCACTCGCTCGGTTCCATGCTCGGGTCGACGTATTCGCCCAGGCTCCTGCGGACCGTCTGCTGCATCTCATCGCGGGCCAGATCGCGGATGCTGGCCTCCAGCGAGTCGAAATCGTCCGTCGCCAGCTTGCCCGCATCCACCGGCATGTCCAGCACGGTACGACACCACTCCGCCGCGCAGTTGCGCGGGTACTCCGGTGAGAAAAACCTGTCCAGCGCGTCGTTGATCGCCTCGTCGATCATCTCCCAGATCAATTCCACCAGCTCTTTCCCCTCCAGCACCCGCTGCCGCAGCCCGTAGTACTCGCGCCGCTGGTAGTCCATCACCTCGTCGTATTCCAGCAGGTGTTTGCGGATGCCGAAGTTGCGCTCCTCCACGTGCTTCTGGGCCCGCTTGATGGCCTTGGTCAGCCGCCGGTCCTCGATGGGCATGCCGCTGCGAAAGCCCAGCATGTTCAAAACGCTGGTCATCCGCTGCCCGATGAACAGGCGGATCAAATCGTCCTCCAACGACAAAAAGAACCGCGACGAGCCCGGATCGCCCTGTCGGCCCGACCGACCGCAGAGCTGATCGTCGATGCGCCGCGCCTCATGCCGCTCCGTGCCGATCACGTGAAGCCCACACGGCGGGCTGAGCCGACACACCGTCCGACCCAGCGCCGGGAAACGCGGATCGATCTTCGGCTTGAAGCAGTCGGCGCAGTTCGTCTCCGGGTCGTACAGATCGCAGAAGATGCAGCACCTGGTGGCCGTCACCCCCGGCTCGAAACGCCCCATCTCGCCGAGGCACTTGGGATACACCACGCCCTCCTGAAGCCTGATGTCGGTGCCGCGCCCGGCCATGTTCGTCGAGATGGTTACGTTGCCCAGAGGCCTGCGATCCTTGCCCTTCGTCGGCTCGGCGCGGTGGCCGGCCTTGGCGACGATCTCCGCCTCGCGGGCGATCTGCCGGGCGTTGAGCACCTCGTGCTCGATCCCGTACATCCGCGTGAGCATCTGCGAAAGCTTCTCCGACTTCTCCACACTGGTCGTGCCCACCAGGATGGGTCGCCCACCCGGAAAGTCGGCCGTCGCCTCGTCGTACGCCTCGCGCAGTCGTTCGACCAGCTCCTCTTCGAATTCGTCGCAATCCCCCACATCGGCCAGCCCCTGGCGAATCTTCTCGGCAAGGCCTTCGTCCTCGACGAGCGGCAGAAGCGCGTGCAGCACGTCCATGAGTATGAACGGCGAGCCGGCCTGACCGCGGCGCTGCATCTCATGGATCTCACACACCACCGACTCGTCCTTCTCGGCCAACGCGTAGTACAACGCGTCGGTGTGGTCCGAGCGGTTCACCGGCCGGTTCGTTGGGATGGCCACCACCTCCAGCCGGTAGATCTTCATGAACTCCTCGCTCTCGGTCATGGCCGTGCCCGTCATCCCCGCCAGGAAGCCATAGAGCTTGAAAAAGTTCTGAAGCGTGATCGTCGCCAGCGTCTGCGTCTCCTCCTTGACGGTGACCTTCTCCTTGGCCTCCACCGCCTGATGAAGACCCTCCGACCATTGCCGTCCGTGCATCAGTCGCCCGGTAAACTCGTCGACGATGATCACCTGCCCGTCCTGGACCACGTAGTCCTTGTCTCGCTCGTAGACCAGATGCGCCCGCAGGGCGTTGTCGATGAAGTGAGGCCAATTGATGTTCGCACCCTCGTAGAAGCTGCCCACCCCCGCCTCTTCCTGCGCGAGCTGTGAGCCGGCGTCGGCCATGTGCACGCTCTTGCGATCGCGCTCGACGATGAAGTAATGCCTGTGCCCGATCGCCTCGGCCTGCTTGTCGCTCAGCCAGAACGGATCGTGCCTGAACTTCTCCACCGCCTCGTTGAACACCCCTTCCATCACGCCCGCCGCCCGCGCCTCCTGGCGGAGCGTGTCGAGCTGCTTGGCGTCCTTGATCTTCCGCAGCATCTCGGCGTTGGAGTGGTTCTGACGCTGGATGAGCTTGAGCGCGATCGCATCGGCCACGCGATATTGCGACACGTCGTCGTGCGCCGGGCCCGAGATGATCAGCGGCGTGCGGGCCTCGTCGATCAGGATCGAGTCCACCTCGTCGATCACCGCGTAGTCCAGCGATCCCTGCACTTGATCTTCGGCCTGAAGCTTCATGTTGTCGCGCAGGTAGTCGAAGCCGAACTCGTTGTTCGTGCCGTACGTGATGTCGCAGGCGTACTGCTGGCGGCGCTCCTCGCCCATGGTGTCCATGTCGGACTGGATGTATCCCACCGTCACGCCGAGCAGCTCGAAGATCGGCTTGGCAAACTCGGCCCCCACCCGCACTAGGTAGTCGTTGGTGGTGACGATGTGAACCTTCTTGCCCCGCAGCGAGTACATATACGCCGCGAAGTAGCACACGATCGTCTTGCCTTCGCCCGTCTTCATCTCGGCGATGTTGCAGTTCTCCAGCACGTAGCCGCCGATGATCTGACACTCGAACTGCCGGTGCTGACGCACGCGACGCGACGCCTCGCGCACCACGGCGTATGCATCGTCGCGAATCTCCTCCAGTGACGCGCCCTCAGCCAGCCGACGACGAAACTCGTCCGTCTTGGCACGAACCTGCTCGTCGCTGAGCTGTCGGAGAGAGGACTCCGGCGGATCGACTGTTGCCCGCACCCACCGCCGCAGCCGCATCACCAGCCGATCGTTACGACTGGGCAGGCACCCATACACGGTCCACGCCCACGCGGCGATCACCGGAAACGCCAACCCCGCCGCCGCAACGCGCAGCACATTGCGATGGTCCACCAGCGCACCGCCCGCACCCCTCTGCGCCTGCGCGAAGCCCAACACCGCCGCACCGGCCGCCGCCAGAAACAGCAGTGTCAGCACCACCGCCGTGCCGCTTAACATCGCGCGAAGCCGCGCACGCCGCAGAGACTCCTGAAGCGTGCTGACCGCGCCGCGCGAAAGCTGCATGTCTTGCGCCAACATGTTCGAATCCGTTCGCGAAAATTGACCAGAAAGACGTTCGAGTCGCCGGCAGCGTGATGCTCGCACCGGCACCGACCGCGTCGCCCCGCCCTGGCGCTACGGACCGTATAGACCCCCAAGACGCCAAAAGTAGATCAGCCCCACGCGCCGGAGCATGCTATCGCCCGCCGCCAGCGCCGCCCGCCCCACAACCGGCGCCCAGCGAGGCCGAGGACGACGCTGCTCGACCACCGTCGTCGCGAACACCGGCACCGCCACGCAGACCGGCCCAACCGCCGCCGTCCCGGACGCCGTCAACGCCCGCCCCACACGCGCCGGCGCCTGCGTCACCTGCGCCGCCGCCACGTGCCACGCCGCCAGAGCGACCCAGCCGGCCGCCCCTACCGTCGCCAGTCGAACACCGCGGCTCATCGGCCCGCTGATCACTTGGCCCGCTCCAGATACTCCCCGTTGCGCGTGTCGACCCGGATCACTGTGCCCACGTCGACAAATGCCGGAACCCGCACCCGCGCGCCCGTCTCCAGGACCACGTCCTTGGTCTGACCCGTCGCCGTGGCTCGTTTGATCATCGGCGGCGCCTCGACCACCTCCAGCTCCACCACGTTGGGCAGTTCGGCTGATATGATCGTGCCCTCATACACCTGGCAGGCGAGCTTCTCATTCGCTTTGAGGAACTGCACCGCCTCGCCCAGAAGCTCGCGATCCAAATGCACCTGGTCGTACGTCTCAGTGTGCATCAGGACCAGGTCCTGCCCGTCCGCGTAGAGGTACTCGTACTCCTTGCTCTCCAGAAACGGCGTATCCAGCGTATCGTCCACGCGGAAGCGGACGTCGACGATCTGCCCGCTCTGCATGTTCTTCAGCTTGGTCTGCATGTAGCTGCGCTTGTTGCCCTTGGCCACGTGCTGGGCCTCGTGCACGAACCAGATGCCGTCCTCGTAGACGACCGCACGACCCTTACGAAGTTCCACCGCCTTGATCATCCACTCGCCTCCACGTCCTCACTTGCCGCCAATCGTCCGCCCGCTCGCCGGGCGGATTAGCAACGTATTCTCTCAAAGATCGTCCATCCTGTCAAACCACGCACAGACCCCTAAGTTACGTAAGCACAACGACTTTCGCCGCCCTGACGGCGGATGGAATCGCTGCCCGTGTGGCATCGTCAACCGCGGCGACGCCTACGTCGCGGACGAGCTAACCTGCCCACCAAACGCCCAGGACCGAACCGTACCCCCTGGCCAACACGTCCTACGCGGTGCGCCCGCAAGCCTGTCAAACGCTACCCGCCTCAGCAAACCCCGCGGATGACCAGCCTACTGAGTTCACGCAGATGCCTGCCGCACGAAACGGTGGAAGTAGCAGGGCACACCGATCTTCCTCCCATCTGACGAGCGTTGGACGAACCTATGCCCCGGAATCCTGAAGATCGATGCAAGATGGTGCTGTCCGAGCGGCGTAAGAAAGTCGACGACGCGCAGTCCAACATCTCTGGCGGTTGCACGTATATAGTGCCTGCCAGCTCTGGAACCCCGCTGCGGATTGAACCACGGATTCATGAAACGCCCGATGACCAGGAATTCTCCGCTTGGCAGAAGTATCCGGCTCGCCTCGTGAAGGAGAAGGCGGGCCGCGGCTGGCGTGCGGAATCCGTATCCCTTTGGCCCAATGGCAACCATCATGTGAATTGTCGCTCTCCGCAGCCCGGTGGCATGTGCGTCCAGTTGGAAATCGTTCTCCGGATTCTGCTCCCGGTCGCTTGCCATCGGAGCCACCGCCCGAAAGGGCCTCCCTCCCCGGCGCAGCGGACGTCTGTTCGCGTAAGTCAAGAGGACGCGTCTTAGTTTCGAACTAGCCCCCACTCTTCGTGTAAATTCGCCAGCATGCCTGCCAAGCCTTGGGCCTCCCGCGCCCAGTTCGAGCACCTTGAGGATGCGCAGACCGTTCCTTGCCTGTGCGCCACGCGCGCAACCCCTGCTTCGATCCTTCGCCAAGTTCCCTCTTATAGGTATCCCCCCACACAACATAACTACACATCAGGTCTTCGGAAATGCGAAAGCCGTGTCTACGCCGTCCCGTTCTACGCAGTGCAGTTACACAGCGGCGCGCAAAGCCCCGCTCCGCGGCGCACCCCACCTGTTTCCTTGCACAGCGCCACAGTCGCATGAGGCAAGAACTCGGCGCAGAGCGACGCCACGTGCCGGTATGTCGCCACGCGGTCGCCGGGTGGTATGTGCCAGTGCGTACCGTCGCGCGCCAGCCTGGGCGCGTGCCACTCCGGTGCCGGCAAGGCCCAGCGTCTGCGCCACCGATCCAACTGCGGAAGGGTCTGGCGATAGGTGCCCAGCGTGACGCGTGTGGGGCGGTGTCCCTCGGCAGCAGCCCGCTTGAGAAACTCGCGATAGTCCCGCTGCCATCGGCAAGGCGTCAAGATCGGGTCTAGCCGCCAGCGGACCTCAAAGCCCATCCGTTGCGCCGACAGCGACGCCGCCAGCCGCCGCTCGATCGGCGGAGTGATCCTTTCGACCGTGTCCGGCCACTTGCCCTCCCACAGGTCAGCCATCCGCTCAGGGTTGAGCGAAAACGAGATGACTGCGTTGCTTGTCGGCAGCCCGCCGAGATGGTGTACGTTCGTGCTCTTGGTCAGCAAGAACAGTTTGCAGCCATTGGGGTTACGGACCGGATCGGCAAACATGGGCACCAACTGCCTGGCATGGCCGACAAGTTCCTCGAACAGCAGCGAGTCGCAGCGGTCCGCGCCAAGCCCTAGTGTGTGGTGCGAGCATCTCCGCGGATGGATCAGCCACCGCCGTACCGCCTCCCAGAACAGCGCCACGTTGTCATACACCAGTGGCTGGAGCGGATCACGCGTCGACCGGAATGTACCCAAAAGGTAGCACGCGCGGCAGCCCAGCCCGCACGGACCACTGCCAATGGCCAGGTCCCAGTACAAAGGGCAGATCGTCTGACAATCGCCTCGCCGAGCCCGGACGATGGGGTTCGATCTGCGCGACGCAAGGAAGACCCACAGGTCCCGTGTGAGCCCCGTGTCTGCCGGCGACAGGCGCGCCTCGCGCCACTGCCCCGACAGGAGTTTTTCGATGATGTACGACGTCCGCGCCGCAAATGGCCCCGCCGTCCGATCGCGTTGGCTGTCGCCGACCGCACGACCGGGCGGATGTACGAACAGTCCGTCCGGAATAGGTTCGCCCTGCATTGCCCCCACCTGATTCCTCCTCCTCCTCCGTCTGCAAGCGTATCGGTTCCGTTGCCCACAATCGACTCCATCGTTCGTCCTAGAGTGTCACCTAGCATGACACTCCGATATCAACACTGCCACGTTTTACCGGCGCAGTATCCCTCTCGGCCGCCAGCGGTTATGCTGGATCGCCGTCCGGGTGACGGCGTCTGCAGCGTCGTGGGGTGTCCATGCTGGCGGGCATCGGCAAGTTCGTCGGGTCCAAGGTCCTCAGCGCCGTGCTGATCGTGGCCGGCGCCATGGTGCTGATCTGGTACTGGCAACTACCGCCCGAATCGAAGCAGGCCATCTGGACGGCCATCAAGCATGCCCTGCTGTGGATCGGTCTGGTCGCTGCTCTGCCGTGGGGGCTGTTCTTTCTGCCGGTAATCGTGGTCCGCGTCGAGAGCAACCTGGCCAGTGCGGCCCTGCTGCTGGGCTACCTTACCGTCGACGTGGTCGCGGCCTTATGGCTTGCAGGATGGAAGGTTAGCTCCACCGCCGCGTGGGTGGTGCTGATCCTTGGGTTCCTCGCCGCCGCCGTTTATAATTTCCTGGTGTGCGAGTTTCTCGCCGGCCGCAGCGAGGAATCGCTGTAAATCGCCCCGGGGGCGAAGGATCCACAGCCATGGCCGACCCGAAGCCCGGCGATCGCGTTGGCGAGTACGTCCTGCTCGAGCAGATCGGGGCCGGTAGCTTCGGGCAGATCTGGAAGGCGAGGCACCACATTTGGTCCGACCAGTTGGTGGCCGTCAAGATCCCCACCGACCTGCAATACGTCCGCACGCTCCAGCGTGAGGGCGTGGTCGTCCACGGGCTCAAGCATCCCAACATCGTAAGGGCCATCGGCCTCGACCCTTACGCCGATCCTCCCTACTACGTCATGGAACTGGTTGACGGGCCCTCGTTGCGGCAACTGATCGACGAGCATCCCGACGGACTGCCTATCGACGCAGCTTTGGCCGTGTTCGAGGGCGTGCTGTTGGCGTTGCAGGAGGCGCACAACAACGGGCTGGTCCATCGCGACATCAAGCCGGCCAACATCCTCCTTGAGGGCGAGGGCAACGCAGCCGAACTCAGTGCCGCCCAGGTGAAGGTGACCGACTTCGGGCTGGGTCGAGCGGGCGGTGTGACCACCGCCTCGATCATGCAGTCGGGCAGCATGGTCACCGGCGAGGGCAAGAGCATCTCGGGCACGCTGGCCTATATGGCGCCCGAGCAGCTCGACGGCAGCGCGGTCGACGCCCGCAGCGACATTTATTCGTGCGGCGTCGTGCTGTTCGAGATGCTCTGCGGCAGCCGTCCGCACGGCCACGAGCTGCCCAGTCAGCGGCGGAGCGAGGTGCCCGGCTGGCTCGACCAGATCTTCGGCCGATGCTACACGCGTTGCGATCGACGTTACGAATCGGCCCGCGCGGTGCTCGACGCCCTGGAGCTGAAGGCCCAGCCGATCGGGCGGGCACGCGCCATCCCGGCGCCGCCTCTGCCGCCTTTGCCCGGCCAAACGTCGGGCACGGTTTGCTCCCAGTGCAAAAAGCCGGTCGAGCCCGGCGACAACTTCTGCATTCATTGTGGCCGGCAGATCGTCGCCCATCCCCGCACGTGCCCCAGTTGCGGCGCCTATCCCGAGCCGTACGACCGCTTCTGCATCTTCTGCGGCGGGTCGCTTGAGAGGGTCGACTGATGTTCCGGGTGATAACGCTGCCGGGCCTGATCGTATTGATCACGTTTATCGCGATCGCGGTCGTGGTCGCGGTGATATTCGTGAAAGTTGTAGCGGCCGTGTTGCGGGGGCTTGTGGGGATGTTTGGTGCGATGTTTGGCGAGCCCGACACCGATCACGTTGGTCGGGCCGGCGCCGACCCACCCGCACCGCCTGCCGCACCCGTGCGCACCTGCGCGAATCCGCGCTGCCGGTTTCCCAATAAGCCCGAGGCGCGATACTGCGCCATGTGTGGTCAGCAACTTTCCTGACCCCGCATGGCCTCGAGTGCAAGTCGATATGGGCGATCGGGCCGAAAAGTTGCTCGAGCTTGAAATGGAATTCGTCGCGGGCGTGCAGGCCAGGTTTGCCCAAGCCCAGGGGCACGAGCTTGCCGGCGACGTATTTCGCCTAGCCCACCACGACCAGACCGATCAGGTCAAGGCATTCATGGCTGCACGCGGCATGTACGATCGCCGGATGCTTGGGCGGCTGCCCCGCAATCGTCGGGTTGTGCTGCACGCCTACAAGCGGCGGTGGTGGCTCGGCAGGAAACGCCTCAGCGTTACGGTGGCTTCGGCTCTATCACCCGTCGAACAATTGCTCGATCAGGCCGAGCAGGCCGAGGAGCCTGCGACATTGAGTCGGCTCATCGAGCACGTCCGCAGTGTCGTCACCGATGATCGGACCCCTCATCTGGTGGCCGTATGCAGCACCACGGGTTTCGGCGACCAGGCCCGCCGGGCGCGGACCGTCATGCCCAACGTCAAGCTCGTACTAGTCGAGCGGACCGAAGCGGGCACATGGCGGGTGATCGATCCGACCGGGCAGGTCGGCGAGGCGCTCTGCCGTTTGTTCGATCCGGAGGATCCAAACCAGAAGTTCCAGCGCGTTCGACGGGAGATCGAGTCGCGGTCGGTCGATCTGTTGTCGGGCGGGCTCTCAGCCGACTCGGTCGCCGAAAGGCTCAGCCTGTCGCGTGAAACGGTGGTGCTCGCCTTCGAGCGGGCGGTGCGGGAAGATGGGCATCTGCGCGTGACGAATCAGGACGGTCAGTGCATACTGTTTCGTGGTCCGGATGTCCGCCAGGAGGCTACGCCGATGTCGATGATCGAGCGAATCCGGCAACTCTTCGCCCGGCAGGGCGACGAGGCCAAGAAGATCGAGGTCCTCACCGAGCGGCGTGCCGGGCTGGCACAACGGCGCGATCGCATCTACACCGAGATCGAGCAGCTTGAGCGCCAGGAAGGCAGGCTCAAGCAGGAGGGCGTGGCCAACGCCTCGCACGTGGTCCGACGTCGCCTGGCCGCCCAACTGGCGCAATTGCGGCGCGAGATCGCCCGCCAGAACACCAGCGCTAACATGCTCAGCCAGCAGATCAACATCATCAATACACACATCCACAATCTGGCGCTCATTCAGCAGGGCCAGGCGGCCGAGTTGCCCACCGCCGAGGAAATAACCGAAGACGCGGTACGCGCCGAGGAAATGCTCGAACAGGTCCGTGCCGACAGCGATCTGGTCAGTTCGTTGGAAACGGGAACGGCTGCGGCTGTCATGTCGGACGAGGAAAAACAGATTCTCGCAGAGTTTGACCAGGCGGCCAAACAACAGGCCGAAGCCGGCCCGCAGCCCGAAGCCGGCCCGCAGCCCGAAGCCGCCGAACCGGCTGCACCGGCTGAGCCCGACAAACAAAAGCAGCCGCCCGAGGCCGAAGCCTGATCGACGGGGACAAACCGATGGGTCTGCTCGACTGGTACAAAAATCGACCCCGACCGCTCACGCAGCTCTCTCGCCGCGATCTGCGTCGCAAGGAGCTGCTGCTGCAAAAGCAGCGCGATCAACTGCTGCGGCGCATCGAGAAGCTTGCCGACGACAAGCAGACCCTCTTCGAGAAGGGCGCCGGCGAGAAGACCCCCGAGGTCCGCCGCGCGTTGGCTCAGGAGTTCGAGCTTAAGACAGCCGAGCAACTCATGCTCGGTCGGCAACTCAACATCCGCAGCAAGGAGACGCTCACCGTGTCGCGCCTGCGGATGCTCAAGGAGAACGCCGAGCAGAGCCGCACCACCGGTGACCGGCTGGGCAGGATTAGCCAGGCCGACATGCTGCGGCTCGAGCGCATGATCGAGTCCGACGCGGTCACCAGTGAACTCTACCAGGAGCGGCTGGACGATTTGCTGTCGACCGCCGCGACCGAGCAGGGCGCCGCCGGTCTGTCCGAAGCCGGTCAGGCCGTCATGCGCATCTGGGACCAGGTCGACTCGGGGATGATGAAATCGACGTCCGAGGCCTTCGACGAGGCCGACCGCCGCGTCCGCGAGCAGCAGGCCGAGCCCGGCGAGGGGTAGCTGGGCTTGTGCGTGTCTCGCCGATCGGCATGGGAGAAGACTCATGTCCGTCCAGCCGGGACCGGCTGACATGTTGGCACCCCCCGTCGACGACGATTTGCTGCGCAGGATAACATCTCGGGTCGTGCGGATGGCCAAGCCTCGGCGGATCGTCCTGTTTGGCTCACGAGCGGATGGGTCGGCACGTACCCAAAGCGATGTCGACTTGCTTGTCGTCATCGACGACGAGCGGGATCCTCTTCGACTGGCCGGGCAGATATATGGCAGTCTGTGGCCGCGCCTCGTCTCGTTGGACGTGATGGTTCTCAGTAGCGCAGAACTGGACAGCCGCCTGAGCGGATTCGATCCGTTTCTGCGGGAGATCACCAGCAAAGGGCGAGTTCTCTATGACCGTGAGCGGGCCGACATTGGGCTGGGTCGAGAAGGCTGAGCATAACTACCGCACCGTGTGCGTCCTGCGAGATCAGCTCCGTGAGCCGCTGAACGATATGGTGTGCTTCCACTGCCAGCAGTGCGGCGAGGGCTATCTGAAGGCGGTGTTGACAGAAGCCCGTCTTGACTTCCCAAAAACGCACGATTTGGGTCACCTGCTCCAACTCGCCTGCGCTCGCTGGCCCGAAGCTGCATCCCTGGCGTCGATGGCCAATAGCCTCACTCCGTACGCTGTCGAGGTGCGGTACCCGGGGCGCATGCCGGACGAACGCGCGAGCCGCGACGCAGTGAAAGCCGCCTCGTCGATTCGCGCAGCGTGCCGAGCATGGCTAGACCTGCCACCCGAGCCAGACCTGTTGTCCACCCGAAGCGAGGAGTAACCACCGTGGCCCTGTTCAAATCTTCCGAGCAGCGACGCGTCGAACGCGAGATCAAGATCCGTCAGGGCATCCGCCGCGTCGAGCGGGCCATCCGCGAGCAGGGCAAGTTCCAGGACGAGTTCGTCCGCAACGCCCAGCGTGCCAAGGCCATCGGCGACGACGCGCAGTACAAATTCATCCGCAACTCGCTGAAGAAAACAGCCACCATCCGCAAGATGCTCGAACGGCAACTGCTGGCCGTCAAAAACGCCCTGCTTATCAAGCGACAGGCCGAGGCGTCGGCCGACTTCTCCACCGCGATGGGGACGATGGCCACCGAGATCAGCCGCCTCTTCGGCCAGACCGACCTGACCAAGACCCAGGCCGACTGGGAGAAGGCCATGGTCCAGTCGCAGACCATGCAGGAGCGGATGGACATGTTCCTCGAATCGGTCGAGGACTTGGCCGCCCAGGACGCCGAAAGCGTCGCAGCCGGCGGCGAGGTCGTCAGCGACGACGAGATCGACCGCTTGATCGCCGCCGAAGCCGAGGCCGAACACGCCAAGGAGATGGACCGCCTGACCGCCCTGCGCAGCGAGCTGGAACAGCTCAAAGGTCAAAGCGAAAAGGAGAGCAAGTAGTCGCGGCCCGACCGCCCAGCGACCAACGCACCATGCCCGCAACCTTCGCCACATTCGAACGCCTCAAGGACAAAGGCTTGGCCGCCTTCAAGCGCGGCGACTATGGAGCGGCGCGCCCGTACCTGATCGAAGCGGCTGAGTGCATGGTCGAGCTGGCAGCGTCGGCCAAAACGGAAAACCTGCGCAGACGGCACGAGGAATATGCCGGGCAACTGATCGAGCTGGCCAGACAGTGCGATCGAAACCGGGCTCGTTCGACCGGCCCTCGAGCCCGCGCCGCGGTGACCGGCGACGACGAATCGGCCGACGCAAGCGACTGGATCGTCCGCGACAGGCCCACGATCGGCTTCGAAGACATCGCCGGCCTGGAGGATGTCAAGGACGAGATCCGCCTGAAGATGATCTACCCGTTCAGCCACCCGGAGTTGGCAGGGCGCTACGGCATCAGCGTCGGCGGCGGGGTGCTGCTCTACGGCCCACCCGGTACGGGCAAGACCATGATCGCCAAGGCCATCGCCCACGAGATCGACGCGACGTTCTTTGTGATCAGCCCTGCGCAGATCCTCAGCAAGTGGGTCGGCCAAGCCGAGCAGAACGTCAAGAAACTCTTCGACGCGGCGCGCGACGAGCCCAAGAGTGTGATCTTCATCGACGAGGTCGAAGCCCTCGTGCCTCGCCGGCGACACAGCCAATCGAGCGTGATGACACGCGTCGTGCCGCAGATCCTTCAAGAGTTGGAGGGCTTCGACCGCAAGGCCGACCGCCCGTTGCTGTTCGTCGGGGCGACCAACGAGCCGTGGGGCCTCGACCCGGCGGTGATGCGGCCCGGCCGATTCGACGCCCGCATCCACGTGCCTCTGCCCGACGCGCCGGCACGGTACAGGATGTTGGAGATGTATCTGGCCACGCGCCCGATCGGCGACGATGTCGACCTGGCCGCCCTCTGCGACCGGCTGGAGGGCTACAGCGGGGCCGACATCCGCAGCATCGCCGATCGCGCCGCCTCGATCCCGTTCGTTGAGAGCGTGCAGGGCCAGCCCCCGCGCGAGATCCGTATGGCCGACGTCCTGCACGTCATCGAGCAGACGCCGCCATCGGTGAACAGAAGGGACTTGGCGAGGTTCGAACAGTTTGCCGAAGGGGCGGGGTGACCTTGACGTCGGAGCGGGCTACGCTTGTTGTGCTGACATGCCCAAGTTCAAGCTGGCACAATTCGTGAGAGATCCACAGGTCGTCGCGAGGCTTGTCGACGCCAACGACCTGTTCGGCCGCTTCACGCGTCACGTCGACCTGCCGGGCGATTTCGCCGCGGCCGTCACGCAGCCCGAGGGCGACGTGATCGTTGTACAGGCCGGCGGTCGCATCGACCGCGCATCGTGCACGCAGGCTATGCTTTTCCGCGCTTCACCCGTTCCGGTCGAGTTGAAGTACACCGAACTGCCCACAGTCGACGGGTACCGGTGCACGGCGAGCGTCCGGGTGCTCGTTGCCGTCAGCCCCGACCCGGACGAGCTGCGAAGCTTCCGCAAGACGCTCCTGGGCACGGGTGATCGCGTCGACATCTCGATGCTGGTGCAGTTCCTCCGCTGGTACGTGCAGCATGCTCTGGCGGAGTTCGCGCAGAGCCGCCGCGCCGGCGATCTGGTGGACATGCCCGACTGCGGCGAGTTGCTGTCGCTCATTCGCCAGAAGGCCCAGCCGGCGTGCTTCTCGGCGGGTCTCAAGCTCATCGATCCGATCGAAGTGACCTACCAGTGCCCAGCCTACGCAAAGGTCCGTCAGACCGTCGAGCAGGCCGCCCGCAAGCGCGATCAGCTCACGGCCCGCCGGCATCTGGAAGATGCCATTCGCCAGGCGCAGCAGCAGCATCTGGCCGGCCTCGAGCAACTGTTGGCGAAGGTTCAGGTCATCGCCGAGAAGTCACCGGAGCTGTCCGTCGCGCAACTGATTAAGACCTTCAACCACGACCAGCGCGCGGAACTCTATGAGGCACTGGGTAAGTTGCTGCCGCCGTCGGAAAAGACCGCGTGGTTGGTATTCGTGGCCGGTCAGGAGCTCATCTGGTTCGAGACCCCGCCCGGCAGGAGCACCATCGAGCCACAGCCTGCCCGCCGCGTTACGCTCGATGATCAACTGGGTCCTCTGCGGTCGGTTCGCGCCGATCGCAACGCCGAGGGCCGAGAGCTTCTGCTGGTGGGCGCTCAGCACGGCGTGCACCTGCTTGATCAGGCTGCTTGTCAGCCGGCAGGCAGCTTCTCGTTCGCACCGCCGCCGGAGCTGCGCGGTGGAGTCAACGCGGTTGCCCTGCTGGGCGATGCGCTGCTGGCGACACACTCTCAGGTCGGTCTTGTGGCCTGGGACATCGACCAGCCCGGCGAGGTCCGTCACCTGCTAACCGGCCTGACCTCCGGCGCCCGCACGGTCCGACACATCCAGCGCGACGAGCAGGGCCGCATCTGGCTCACCGTCGATCATGAGGTATTGTGCCTGCCCGCCGACGACCTGCGGGGCGAGGCGGCGACGACCTTCGGAGGCTGTGATGATCTGGTGACGGGCCTAAGTGTCTTTGAAGACGACGTTTACGCAGCCACGCAGTCGGGGGGGGTGTATCGCTGGCGCATCGATGGGCCCGAGAGCCCCGAGACTGTCGAGCCGCCGGGCCGCGGCGATCTTCAATCGGTCCAGGTGCTTGCCCTTGGGTTGGTGGCGCGGATGGTGATACCTGCGCCTCGGGCAGGGCTGATGGTGCGGGTTCTGGGCGATGCCTATAGTTGCACGTACAGCGGCGAGCAGACCATTCGCTTCGCACAGGCCGCAACGGACCTGCTGGTCGGCGTCAACGATCTGCGGGACCGTGCGGTGCTGTGGCATCCCGACGATCCGGCTGCGCCCCTGGCCACGCTGCACGTGGCCCGCATGACCGGCCACACGATCCAGGACGTGCTGCTGCTGCCGGCGCATCGCTCAAGAGGGTAAGGCACTCCCCCCCACTTCTTCGTCCTCGCGATGTCTTCACGCCTTCCGTCGTCCCCCCGACTAAGGACCCGCGGTGCTATCCGCCCTTTTGCTCCTGCACGATCTTGTGAATGAAATCCACGGCCCGGCCGACGGTGCTGACGGACAGCGCCTCTTCCTCATCCATCTGGATGCCGAACTCTTCCTCGAACGCCGCCACCAACTGGATCGACTGAATCGACTCGGCGCCCAAGTCCGAGGCGAAGCCGCTCTGCGCGTTGATATCCGACTCGGGAACACCCAAGACCTGGGCCGTGACCTTCTTGATTCGCTGTTCGACCTCTTGCTTGTCCATCCGTAAGTCTCCACTACTGCGTAGGGTCGCTTTCGTGACTCGCTGCTGTGGCAAGTCGCTCTCAGACACGGCCGAGGAATTGACGTCTTCCGCGCCGAATGGCCGTCTCCCGCTCGTCGCGGGTGAGTTCGTATATGTGCTCCCACATGGCCTGATCGGCGTCGGTCCACTGCTTCTTGCGCCGACCCATGGCGGTCTTGGCCGTCTGGTACAGTGCGCGTCGCCCGAAGCCCTTGGTCGTCGCGCCGTTGAGGAACCATGCAAAGCTTGGGATTGATTTAGGCAGGACCGATCCGGTGGCCATGATGATACCCATCGCCCCGACAATCGAGCCGGTGTTGAACAGGGTACCGATTGACGTCTTGGTATGATCGCCGATCAGGCTGCCCACCTTCGTGCTGCCGGTGTTGATCTTCTTGCCGTTGAGCACCACCTCGACGCTCGAGTAGTCGTTCTTCAGGTCGCTGTTGCTGGTCTGGGCGCCCAGGTTGACCCACTCGCCCACATAGGCGTGACCCAGGAAGCCGTCGTGATACTTGTTGGAGTGGCCATGGATGACCGACTCTTCAACCTCACCGCCCACGCGACAGACCGGCCCGATGCTGCAACCTTCTCGCAGCTTGGTGCCCAGCAGGATGCTCTTGGGCCCGACGTAGGCCGGGCCCTCGATCCGCGTGAACGGGTGCACCTCGACTTGCTCATCGAGGTAGACCGGGCCGGCCGACGCGTCGATGACCACCATCGGATGCACCTCGGCGCCCGGGGCGATGTACACATCACCCTTGCTGCCGCGGATGGCCGAGGGCTGCTCGACGCTGCCTTCGATGCCGCTGCGCCCCATCGCCTTGAAATCCACAGCGATCTGCTCGACGCTGGCGAGCATCACGTCCCAGACGTACTTAAATGCCTTGGCGGTGCACGGCTTCTTCGGTTCGCCCTCGGCCATTTTGGCCAGGGCGGCGTAGTCGGTCACCGCCGAGAGGTCCTTGTCGGTCAGCAGCCAGCCGAGGGCAGCGTCCTCCAGCCAATAGGCGCCGACCTCACCGGGAGGTTTGGCGTCGCTGCCGGCCAGCAGCCGCCCGTTAACGGCCAGCACCTGCCCGCGCCCCAGGCCCGATAGATCGTTGACCTTGCCTGGGCTTCGCGCCTTGAACGTGTCGACCAGATAGTCGCGCACCAGATAGGCGTCGGGCGAGACGCCCGCCCACCGGGCGATCTTCGCGGCCAGGTCGTCCATTCCGCATCGCAGCTCGAAGACCGGCCTCGACAGCGCCAGGGGGTAAAAATTCGCGCTTCGGTCATCTTCAAAAATAACTACCTTCATCCACAACTCCCGCCATCAGGCGACGACGCCGCGCGAACTCCTATCGCAACCCCAGTGAGCTGCGGCGTGGTGGGTGGTTCGATTATCCGTGCTCGCAGGTCTCGAGCGTCAGCTTGCTGGCGGCCGCCTCGTCGATCACGTACGTGGCGAACCGGTGCAACTGAAGGGCCGAAGCCGGACACATCGCCGTTACCGGGCCCTCCAACGCCGCCTTGACGGCGTCGGCTTTGCCCTCACCGTTGGCCAGCAGGACCACCCTCCTGGCGTTCATGATCGTGCCGATGCCCATGGTGATGGCATACTCGGGCACCTCGTCCATGCTTTTGAAGAACCGCGCGTTGTCCTTGCGCGTCTCGGTGGTGAGCGTCTTGATGCGGGTCAGCGAACCGAGTGAGCTGCCCGGCTCGTTGAAGCCGATGTGTCCGTTTCCGCCGATGCCGAGAACCTGGTAGTCGATCCCGCCCACGTCGGCGATCATCTCCTCGTACTTCACGCAGAACTCTTCGACCTCGCCCATGTCGGTGATCGTGCCGTCCGGGACGTGCGTCGCCTTGGGGTTGACGTTCACGTGGTCGAAGAGGTTCTCATTCATGAAGTAGCGGTAGCTCTGATGGTGGGTGGGTTGGAGGCCGACGTACTCATCCAGGTTGAAGGTGATCACCGTCGAGAAGTCGAGACCCTCCTGCTTGTGCAGACGGATCAGCTCCTTGTAGAGCGGCAGGGGCGTACTTCCGGTGGCCAGACCCAGCACGCACGCAGCGTGTCTACGCATATCGTCGGCGACGAGCTTGGCCGCTCGCTTGCCCATTTCCTCTTTGCCTTTGACAACTATGACCCTCATGCGAATCTCCTCTGACTGACCGTGAACCTCACTTCTGCCCACAAAACCAGCGTCGCGAACGGCAAAGGATAGCAGATCGTCCGCAAATCGCATACTGGTTTTATCGCAGCGGGTGGCGACGGCGATCTGTGTGGCATGACCGCATGTAACACATTGTGAATAATGACCTTACATTGCTCTGCGCCAAGCTCTCGTTGGCACTCAGGCCGTAAGGGCCGCGCCAGCCGGGCAAGCGGCGAAAGAACTACACCCCGACGCAGAGACTTGGTATTGATTTAAAACTTTGTCAAATAAAGACTTAAGCACCATCGTGTGCCGGCAAATGGCGCTTTCTGCGGCCGACGCTGCACCTGTCAGCAACCTGCGTCCGAAAACGGCGTATAATCCGCCGACCATCAGGGTGCCGCTGAGTTGGATTGGCAGATGCTTCCTGTGGGCCGAGGGCAGCCAGCCCTTGCGGTGGCGGCACCGTTACGTGTAGTCTGGCGGGCCGCAGAGCTTGCCAGGCCCGCCGTTCGCCGGACAGCTAATCAGGGAAGTGGCGGTGGAAGCCACTGGCGGCACGATGAAGACCGGGTGTGGAGCCCCGCAGGCTATAGAAGAGCGGACGGTTGGGTCGATAACAACGTTGGACGTGGATGCGCATTCGGCCTCGGGGGGCGCGGACGAGGGCGTTACCCGCCAAATTGTAAACCAGCTGGCCTAAATGGGTGTTGTGGATGCGGCAGTTGTACCTTCGTTACGGTGCTTTGAGAGTCCGACTCACGGTCGGCGTCTCGTTGCTGGTTGCATTCTGTATTGAGTGCTGGCCAATTGGCGAGCAGGACGCTTCGGCGACCGCGTTGCCCCTGGTCCAGCCGGCGGCGGCGGCCATCAAGACCGACGCGGGCGATCCGTATGAGAAACTGGCGGCGACGGCCCCGCTGAGTCTGCTGGAGCAGGGCCTTCAGCGTTGTCAGCGGTCTGTCCGCGATTACACCGTGACACTGACCAAGCAGGAGCGGATCGGGGGCAAGCTGCGGCCCGAGCAGCAGATCGAAGTGAAATTCAAGTACGAGCCGTTCAGCGTCCTCATGCACTGGGTCAGGAACCCCGACAAGGCCAGGCGCGTGATCTACGTGCAGGGGCGCCGCGTGGACGAGCAAGGACGCGAACTGGCTTTGGCCGAGCCGGAAGGTGCGATCGCTCGACTGCTCGTTCCGTCGATCACCCTGCCCATCAACGGGTCCGAGGCGCAGGCGACGTCGCGTCGGACGATCGATCAGTTCGGGTTCGAAAACGCGCTGAAGCTCGTCATCAAGTACTGCCGTCTGGCCGACGCGGAGACCGGCTTCCACCTGCGCTACGTCGGCGACGGCACGGTCGGCGGTCGCGAGACCTACGTGCTGGAGCGCGTCCTGCCGTACACGGGTGAGAACAGCGCGTATCCCGATCGCAGGGCCATCGTCCACCTGGACAAGCAGTGGCTCATCCCGCTGTCCACGCAGTGCTACGCCGACGACGCCAAGACCGAGCTTCTGGCCAGTTACGTCTTCACCGACGTCCGCCTCAACGTCGGCCTGACCGACAAGGATTTCACGCCTGGGGCCAACGGGCTGTAGACCCGCTTTCCGAAAGCATTTCCGACGAAGCCGGCATTGGTGGGGAAGTCCGTGCGGGTGCGCCGGCGGGCCTCGTGCTGCTTGACCGCTGTGACGGCCTCCCCTATCGTTAGCTTTTCGCCGTCTCATGAATCCCGCGGGGACCGAAGGCATGAATCTGGTTACCGGTGCTACAGGTTTATTGGGCTCGCACATTGTCGAGCAGCTTGCGGTGCGTTCGCGGCCGGTGCGAGCGCTGGTGCGGCCGGGCGCCGACCTGGCGTGGCTGAAGACCCAGCCGGTCGAGTTGGTCGAGGGCGACGTGACCGATCCCGACTCGCTGGCACGGGCGTGCGATGGCGTCGAGTGCGTATACCACGCGGCCGCTCGCGTGGGCGACTGGGGACCGTGGCGCGACTTCGTTCGGATCTCCATCGACGGCACGGCCAACATGCTGGCGGCGGCGACCGCGGCCAAGGTGAAGCGCTTTATTCACATCTCGTCGATCAGCACGTACGGCCACGTCAAGGCCGACGGGCTGGTGCTTGACGAGAGCGCCCCGCCGGGCGTGCCGGGCAGGAACGTGCACCGCTGGGCCTATTACACGCGATCGAAGATCTTGGCCGACGAGCTGGTTTGGCAGGCCCATCACCGTGATGGCTTGCCGGTGACCATCGTACGACCGAGTTGGATTTACGGCCCGCGCGACCGGGCGACAATCGCACGTCTGACACGGCTGGTTCGCACGAGTCGGGCGAAGATCATCGGGCCGGGCGACAACCGCATGAATCTGGTCTATGCCGGCAACGTGGCGGAGGGATGCATCCTGGCGGCCGACAGCGACGAGGCCATCGGGCAGGCCTACAATTGCAGCCACGACGGCACGATAACGCAGCAGGAGTACTTCGACGCCATCGCCGACGCGCTGGGCGCGCCGCGGGTGAAGCGCCACGTGCCGTTCGGTGTGGCGCATGGGGTAGGATTCGTGCTCGAGTGCGTGGGTCACCTGCTGCGGCTGAGGCGCCCGCCTATGGTGACCCGCTACGCGGTCTGGCTCACCGGGCGGCGGTGCTTTTTCGAGAGCCGTAAGATCCGCGAACAACTGGGCTTCCGACCGACGATGAGCTACGAGCAGGGCATCCCCATGACCGTGCAGTGGTACCTTCGGAAGGTCGAGGGGGTTTAGCCAAGTCCCCCCCTCGCCGCAAGTTAGGGCGGCTGTTACAATAACAACCAGGCCAGCAGGAGGTTAGCCAGCCATGGCCGATCAGACGGCGACGGTCGATGTGCCGAACGAGTCGGGGCGGTTCGGCGTCTACGGCGGGCAGTACGTGCCCGAGACGCTGATGGCGGCGATCGAGCAGCTTGAGCAGGAGTATGCCCGGGCCAAGCAGGACGAGGGCTTCTGGGACGAGCTGGGCTGGTATCTGCGGCACTATGCGGGGCGACCGAGCCCGCTGTACTACGCGCGTCGGCTCACCGACCGACTGGGCGGGGCGAAGATCTACCTGAAGCGCGAGGACCTCAATCACACCGGGGCCCACAAGATCAACAACACGCTGGGTCAGGCGCTGCTGACGGTGCGGATGGGCAAGCGGCGGGTGATCGCCGAGACCGGCGCGGGTCAGCACGGGGTGGCGACGGCGACGGCGGCGGCGGCGTTTGGGCTGGAGTGCGTGGTTTACATGGGGGCTGAGGACATCCGCCGGCAGAAGCTTAACGTGTTTCGCATGGAGCTTTTGGGTACGCACGTCGAGTCGGTCACCAGCGGGCAGCAGACGCTTAAGGACGCGATCAACGAGGCCTTTCGCGACTGGATGGGCAGCGTCGAGTACACGCATTACATCATCGGCAGCGTGATGGGGGCGCATCCGTTCCCGATGATCGTGCGTGACTTTCAGTCGGTGATCGGCAAGGAGACGCGGCAGCAGATCATGGAGCTGGAGGGGCGACTGCCCGACTACCTGGTGGCCTGCGTGGGCGGCGGCAGCAACGCGGCGGGGCTGTTCTACCCGTTCGTGCCGGACGAAGCGGTCAGGATGATCGGTGTGGAGGCAGGCGGGCAGGGGCTCGTGCCCGGCAAGCACGCAGCCACGCTGGCCTGCGGTTCGCCGGGCGTGCTGCACGGCATGTTCACCTACGTGCTTCAGGACGAGGACGGTCAGACCCAGCCGGTGCACTCGGTGTCGGCGGGGCTGGACTATCCGGGCGTGGGGCCCGAGCACTCGTACTGGAAGGACGCCGGCCGTGCCGAGTATGCCGCGGTGACCGACGACGAGGCGCTGGCGGCGTTTACCATGCTGGCGGAGACCGAGGGAATCATCCCCGCGCTCGAGCCGGCCCACGCGATCGCCCACGTGGTCAAGCTGGCGCCGACGTTGACGAAGGACCAGATCGTGGTGATCAACCTGTCCGGCCGGGGCGACAAGGACTGCGTCGAGGTCGCCCGGCTGCTGGGTAAGCAGATCGGTTAGCGCCGCGACGGACGTTGGCCGGGCAGTCGCGGAAGCGAAACGAATACTACATCCGATTGTTTCGCGCCACTCAAGGCTTGTGTGCTTGCGGGAATGTGTCTGGGGGCAGATGATTTCCCGCAACAGGTGGCGGCCGCGTAGCGGTGGTTTGCCGCGAGGGGGCCAGGACTGAGGATCGACATGTCCAGGGAGCTCATCCGGCTGCCCGACGGGCAGATGACATGGCGAGCGTATGACGAGCCGGCGCTCGAGCCGAGCCAGGTGCGCGTTCGCAGTGACTTCGGGGCGGCCAAGCACGGGACGGAGATCGCGGGCCACAAAGGCTACGCAGCCCAGCGCGGGCCGTTCGACAAAGAGCAGGGCGTGTTTACCTATCGCAAGTCGGGCCGGGCTGGCCCGTCGACGGTGGGCAACATGACGGTCGGCACGGTGGTGGAGGCGGGCGCGGCGGTGGGTGAGCTGGCAGGTGGCGATCGCGTGCTGCTCTATGGGGGATTTCGAGAAACGCACGTGTGCACGCACGATCGGTGCTCGAAGCTGCCGCCGCAGATGTCGTGGCAGTCAGCCGTCTGTCTGGATCCGGCTGACTTTGCCCTCGGGGCGATACGCGACGGGCACGTCCGCGTGGGCGATGCGGTGGCGATCTTCGGCATGGGTGCGATCGGGCTGATGGCTGTGCAGCTTGCGCGGCTGGCGGGCGCGTTGCCGGTGATCGCCGTCGAGCCGCTTACGCACCGGCGGGAGCTTGCGGCACGTCTCGGCGCAAATGTGGTTTTCGACCCGGCTGCGTGCGATGCGGGATTGGAGATCAGAAAGGCCACCGGCAACGTGGGCGCCGACGTGGTGATCGAATACAGCGGCAGCGTGCAGGCGCTTCAGGCGGCGCTGCGCGGGGTGGCGTATGGCGGGACGGTGGTGGCGGGGGCGTTTCCCGGTCCGTACGGCGCGGGGCTGGACCTGGGGGCTGAGGCCCACATCAACGTGCCCAACATCGTGTTCTCGCGCTCGTGCAGCGAGCCGAACCGCGACGCGCCGCGATGGAGCGAGCGTCGCATCCAGGATGTGTGTCTGCGGCTGCTTGGCGAGGGGCAGGTCGGCGGCGACCAGATCGTCACGCCCGTGGTGAAGTTCGAAGAGCTGCCCGAGGCGTATCCGAAGATCATGACCGAGCCGGACGTGTACATTAAGCTGGGGTGCATATACGAAACGGGCGCGTAGCCTTTGCGGCCCGATCGACGGGCGCAGGGGCCGAGCCAATCGCTGAAGTCAGGACAGTCGGTGGGCAGTCATGCGAATCAAACAATCTTTCTGCTACATGCTGTATCAATCAGAAGGTATGAGCCTGGATGCGCTGCTGGGCTACGCAGCCCGGATCGGCTTTGCCGCGGTGGAGCTTTGGCACCCGGGCGACGATCTGGAGCAGCTCGCCCGGTTGGCGCGCAAGCACGGCCTGGTCGTGGCCAGTATGTCGGGTCATCAGTCGCTGACCGACGGGCTGAACAAGCGATCGAACCATCCGCGAATCGAGCGGGAGCTGATTGCGTCGATCGACCGGGCTGCTGGGCTGGGCATTGGGGGCCTGATTGTGTTCAGCGGCAACCGTCAGCCGCATCTCGACGAAGTGGCGGCGATCGACGCCGTGGCCGACGGTTTGAAGCGCGTGGCTGGCCATGCCGAGGCCAGGGGCGTCAATCTGAACCTGGAGCTGCTGAACTCGAAGCAGGACCATCCGGGCTATCAGTGCGACCAGACGGCCTGGGGCGTGGCGGTGTGCGAAAAGGTGAACAGCCCGCGCGTGAAGCTGTTGTACGATATTTACCACATGCAGATTATGGAGGGCGACGTCATCCGAACGATCCGGGAGAACATCCGGTGGATCGGCCACTTCCACACAGCCGGCGTGCCGGGCCGACGCGACCTCGACGAGACGCAGGAGTTGAACTACACCGCCATCTGCAAAGCCATCGCCGAGACCGATTACGATCTGTACGTGGGGCACGAGTTCAAACCCAAGGGCGACCCGATCGACGCGCTGCGGGCCGCGTTCGCAAGCTGCGACCAGGGGTAGCGAGGGGGTGACCCGCCGCGGCGGGCTCTTGAGCAGTGGTGGAATGTAGCGCGCGAGGCGCCTTGTGGCCCATTTCTTGCCGAAGGCAGGGGGTGGGGGGGCACCCCGGGGCATTGCATTTGACTTTCGGATAGGCTACATTTGCGAGGTCGCCCAGCGACCCTGGGCGGGAGTTTGGGGAAGGGAATGCTTGGAGCTGGGGACAACTCGATGGTAGAGTTCGCGGAGACGCGATTGCAGTGGGAACCCAGGCAAATGCGCGTGCACCGCCCTGCTAAATCCGCAAGGCAACAGGAACTGCTGGATCGGGTGCACCATCCCCGCCGACCTGGGTGATTGGTATGGAGCAACTTGTGATGGATGCGGCGAGTGACTTGCCGGGGGTTGCGTCCTATGCGGGCTGGATAATCACTAAACCGCTCACAGACGGAGTATCAATATGACAGTACACAACGCTCTTATGATAGTTGCCATTTTGGTAGCTCCTTTCCTCGCGGTTTTCGCCCAGCGACAGATTGATTTGTGGCGAGAACGAAGGCAAAGAAAGCTGTGGGTTTTCAAGACGCTTATGGCGACTCGCGGTCGAACATTGTCTCCAGAGCATGTGCAAGCGCTAAATATGATAGAGCTTGAGTTCCAGAAACCTTCCGAAAAGCCAATCCTTTTGGCGTGGAAAGAATACCATGATCATCTCAATTCATACCCGCGCGAAGGTGAAAACCAAAAGGAGCGTGCTGCTGTGTGGACGCAGCGTACGGATCAACTCCTTGCAACCCTTCTCATCGCAATGGGTAAGACTTGCGGGTATGAATTCGACACCGTTCAGATAAGGAAAGGCGTCTATTCACCACAGGGCCACGCCACGGCTGAATTCGAGCTGCAGGTGGTCCGGCGCCTTGTCATGGAATGGCTTGCAGGCAACCGGAGCGTATCCGTTTTGATGGTGCCTAAAGATGAAGAAGCTGCTAAACAAGGGCAGTCACTTATGGAGGGCATATCGGGCATTATAGACGGCCAAAAACGAATAAAAATCGAGTTGGTCACTCGAGAGGACGTGAATAACACGCCGCGCCATTCACTGGGGAAGGACGACTCGTGACCCCGCCGGGGGCACTGAGTTCAGCCGTTAGCCCAGACTTCTTGGATGGATCAGCTTCATGTGAAGGAGGACTTACGTGTTGTCGCAAGCAGCTGCATGTTTGAAGGGCGAGTATGCACGCAAGAAGTAACCTAAGCGAATCAGACTGCGCCGGGTTTTACCATTGGCCGCCGCTGTGGATCGGCGCGCCACCGGTCGAACAAGGAGGTGATTTCACACCCGCTGTGATGAACGCGGAGGTGTTTTCGGCTACGTTACAGTGCGGTGTGAGCTTGAAGGTATCGAGGCAGGGGCTCTTTGTGTTTGATTTCGCGCAATGGGGGCCGGGTTCATCTGCGCTGGCGAACAATCCACTTGATAATTGGGAAGAGCGCGTCTTCACTCGCATGCGCGTCATGAATCTCTTCCTCGCATGCTTCTACACGTCGGTACACCGCATTCAGAAGTCGACAAGTGGCAAGCTGTTTATCGACTATACGACATACATCGCTGCCAGATCATTCGCTCTCGATCCACGGCATGTGGAGTGCGACCTGCGCACGCGGTCGGTCATCAAAGATGCCGAAGCATGGCATCGTAGGTTTAAGCCTGTCTGCACGACTGTGCCGGGAAAGGTTCTGCACGCTGCCGCGGAGATGACTGATGCAGCCATCGCGCAAGGCTTCCCCGGTGTAGCAGTATTAGCGGAGTTGCTGTTGCATGCCTTTTACCTACACGAGAGCGGTAAGTACGAAGGCAGCCATATCACAGCTTGGACCATCGCGGAGAGGTGCTTACGGGAGCTATGGAAGACGCATTTGGGCCAGCTCGACTCTCAGTACACGGGAGCTGATTCTGAGGAGAAGTTCATCAACTCGGAGCGCAAGCAGAAGCTCACTGGGGGGGACTTCACGGCGTCGGTTATCTCCGAGAAGCTTTCCTTGGCGGGTGTCTTGCCATGTGACAGGTACAAACTCGTCTCGCAGGTCAGAAAGACACGGAATGCGTGGCTTCATGACCTGCATGCAATCGGCCGGGAGGACGCAGGGAAGGCAATAGTGTTGGCGCAGTTCATGTTGCGCGAGACAGGGGTGCTGGATGTCGATATTTTGTTCCCCGTCTTTGGTACGATGCCGATCGCATGGGTCGGGGACTGACAACGGGGAAGCAGGTGGGCGCCGCGGATAAGCATTGCTCGGCCTTCCGGCGTGGGGTCCGTCCCTCGCCCTCAGAGAGCACGGGAAGCGCGGGTCCTTCCCGGCGAACCGGGGGCAGGATTCGAGGTGCGCCCCGCCCCGGCGGGCTGTTGAGCAGTGGAGGGATTCAGCACGTGAGGGGTGCATCGAGGGCCAGCAACGTTGGGCGCCGAGGTACTCGCGCCGGAAGCAGACCGACGGCGGACCTGAACGGGGCGCCCAACGTCAGATCCGAGGAATGTCATGCCTTTGCCCCCTAGTATGAGTGTGGCCGTAATGCTTCATGGTGTCGCCTGGAACCCAGTAGACGGGGACGTCGAACTAGCGAGTGGGGTCACTCTTTCCCCAATGCGTGGTTCGCGTGTGGAAGCGCTCTACTCCCGCCTCTGTTCGGACCTACAGATCGACGATGAAGAGCCCTTTGAATATGAGGTCTATGCTGAACTCAGGCTTGAGACCCCAGAGGATCACCTGTTGGATTTCGGGGATCCTTTTTCTAAGGTTGATCGTCTCTGCAACCTGATTGCCGTTACCACGGGGACACCCGTAGGGATGTGTCGTGTCATTTGGTCGCGCGACGACTTCCTAACCGCTGATGGTACTCACCTCGTTTTTGCCTCGATGGCGCAGAGCACATTTCTTGAACCCGACACCTGGCCCATCATATCGGGTGAGAATGCACGCGCGCTGGCAATCGCGTGGGAGAATCAGCAGACGTCATGGGATCGGACCCGTGCCCGAGGGCGAGTGGCAAATGCGCTCGTCCACTTCTATTATGCTTGGCGTTCACACTACATGGACCAGTGTTGTGTGAATGTTGCGATTGCACTAGAGGTTCTGTTTTCGCCACATCACCAAGGTGAGACCACCCATCAGATAGCATTCAATCTGGTGGCCTGCTCCCCAAGAACGGATCCATGTGTTATGAGAGTCTTTGGCCCGGCAGGGGCGTGGCCGCTGCCGGTGAAGGAGGCTCTCGATGAAGCGGAAGCGACACAGTCCGGAGCAGATCATTCGCA
>Ga0307377_10000408_pt1 | contig 57488 bp, 51 predicted proteins | sample TR3MG_FD_202535 | JGI IMG/M metagenome (GOLD analysis project Ga0307377, IMG submission 202535) | Soil microbial communities from Risofladan, Vaasa, Finland - TR-3 | ecosystem: Environmental > Terrestrial > Soil > Coastal area > Acid sulfate soil | place: Finland: Risofladan, Vaasa | collected... | reverse complement strand
GCCGAAGCCGAGCGCTTCGCCCTGGATTTCCAGCGCGTACCTGGGGCTCACCGTGGTGATCGCGTCGGCGAGCTGCAGGCCCGCCTTGAGAAACGACAGCTTGCCGTAGTACTCGACCCCGTCCGGGCCGAAGCTGTGCGCGGGCAGGTCGAGTGCGGCGACGAGCGCGGGCTCGAATATCCCCTGGAAGGCGAGATTGTGGATGGTCAGCAGCGTCGCCGCGCGCGCACCCGCGGCATAGCGCAGGTAAGCGGGGACGAGGCCGGTCTGCCATTCGTTGCAGTGAATCACCTGCGGCCGCCAGTCGAGCGGACTCGCAGCGCTGCCGAGCAGCGCGGCGGCGCGCGACAACAGGCCGAAGCGCAGCGCGTTGTCGCTCCAGTCGCTGCCGGCTTCGTTCTGATAGGGCCCGCCGGGACGGTCGAAGAACTGGGGACAGTCGAGCACGTACAGCGGCACTCCCGGCGTGCTCGGATCCTGCAGCAGGCGCGCAGCGGGGAGATCCGCACTAGGCGCAAAGCGTGCGATTTCGCGGCATTGGGGCAGTTGCGCGAGCACTTGGCGGTAGCCCGGGAGCAGGATCCTGGCGTCGACGCCGAGCGTCACAAGGGCGGCGGGCAGGGCCGCACTGACATCGCCCAGGCCGCCGGTTTTCACCAGCGGGGCGCATTCGGACGTGGCGAACAGGACGCGCAGCGGGCTCGGATTTATGGCGGTGTGGGGTTTGGTGGAAGGCATGGAGTCGGATCGCCGCGCTGCGAGTACGCGCTGCGGGTATGCGCAATGTTAGCAGGGCTCGGATTTCCAGACCAAGCTTTTCCGAGGCGGGCATGATACTCGCCCGCGACATTGGCGGAACCAAAGCGCTGCTCATGCTTGCGGCCGTGCGTCAGGGGCGGCTGGCGCCGATGCTGGAGCGGCGCTTTGCCGTCGCTGCCTGCGGCGGATTTTTCGCCATGCTCGGGGGCTTTCTCGATGAATGCCGCGCGCACCTGCGAGTTTCTGCGTGGCGAGCTTCCCGAGCCCCCGGCTTTGCGCGAGAGCGTGCGTACCGAAGGCGCGGTGCTGATCGCCGCAGGACACTGACCATGGCTGGTTGACAATTGTCAATGCTGGCGCGCATGCGAGGCTTATTCTTGGGGCAGGGATGTTGCTGCATGAAAGGAGGTGGGTTATGCAAAATACTCAGACACGGACGCAAAAGACCAAGCCGGCGGCGAAGAAGGCTGGCGTTGGCGCGATGGTCGCGGCAAAATCAACGCGCAGCAGCGCGAAAGTTCGCGCCGAGCCGGGTCCCGCCCTTAGCGCGCAGGAACGCGAACGGCTGATTGCCCAGGCTGCGTATTTCCGCGCCGAAAAGCGCGGCTTTGCTCCGGGCTGCGAGCTGCAGGACTGGATCGAGGCCGAGACGGAAGTGCTGCGGCTGATCGGCAACGCCTAACGCGCGCGGCCGCGAGGTTCAGGGCAGGTAACGCGAGTTCAGTCCCGCAGGCGGGAGCCTAGAGGCAATGAGCGCGGACGGAATTGGCATCACGGGTCACATGAACGGCTTCGACCAGGGAGCAGAGGCGGCCGCTCGCACCGGAGAGCAGAAGCCGCCGCGGACCGACTTCAGCAAGCTTGCCCACGACACGCTCGCGATCATCCTTGCCGGCGGCCGCGGCTCCCGTCTGGCAGAACTCACCGACTGGCGCGCCAAGCCAGCGGTGCCTTTCGGCGGCAAGTTCCGCATCATCGATTTCGCCCTGTCGAATTGCGTCAACTCCGGCATCCGGCGCATTGGCATTTGCACCCAATACAAGGCGCAGAGCCTGATCCGGCACGTGCAGCGCGGATGGAGCTTCCTCGACGGCCGTTTCGAGGAGTTCGTCGAACTGCTGCCGGCGCAGCAACGCATCACCGCCGATTGGTACCGCGGCACCGCCGACGCGGTGCATCAGAACATCGACATCCTGCGCCGTCATCGCAGAAAATTCGTGCTGATCCTCGCCGGGGATCATGTCTATAAAATGGATTACACACGCATGCTGGCCGACCATGTGGCCAGCGGGGCGCCCATAAGCGTCGCCTGCATCGAAGTGCCGCTCGCCGACGCGCAGCAGTTCGGCGTGATGAGCGTCGATGCGGATTCGCGCGTCGTCACTTTCGACGAGAAGCCGCTACGGCCGGCGGCTATGCCCGGCCATCCGGACCGGGTGCTCGCGAGCATGGGTATCTACGTGTTCGACGAGACTTTCCTGTATGAGCAGCTGATCCGCGATGCCAGAGACAGCGGCTCCAGCCACGACTTCGGCAAGGACCTCATTCCCTGGCTGATCAAATCCGGCGTTCATGTGCATGCGCATCGCTTCCGCAACAGCTGCGTCACCACCAACGACGGCAAGCCGTATTGGCGCGACGTAGGCACGCTGGATGCGTATTGGGAGGCGAACATGGAGCTGACGCGCGTCGTGCCGGACCTCAACCTGTACGATGTCGACTGGCCGATTTGGACCTATCAGGAACAGTTGCCGCCGGCGAAATTCGTGTTCGACGACGACGGCCGGCGCGGTATGGCGATCGATTCCCTGATTTCCGGCGGCTGCATCATCAGCGGTTCCACCGTGCGGCGCTCGGTGCTGTTCTCCAATGTGCACGTTCAGGACTACTGCGACATTCAGGACAGCGTGGTCCTGCCGAACGTCGAAATCGGCAATAATGTGACCCTGCGCCGGGTGATCGTGGACAAATATTGCCGCTTGCCGAACGGGTTCACCGCGGGCGTGGATGCAGAGGCGGACCGCAAGCGCTTTCATGTCACCGATCGGGGCATCACGGTGATCGTCCCGGAGAGCCTGGGTCAGCGCGTGCACCACCTGCGCTAGTTCGCATTCGCAAAAGCTGCTCGCGAAGCACGGCGTCACGCCGCGCCGCGCGCAGCATATTCACCAGCCGGAGACGCCAGCCAGTGAAGTCTTATGCAAGGATTGTTCCGGACCTGCCTGGTTCGGTCGCAGCGCCATCGGGTCTTAGCCGATGAGCCAGTCCCGCGCCCTCGATCTGGTGCTGGTTTGGCACATGCACCAGCCGGATTACCGCGATCAGGCAAGCGGCGAGTTCGTGCTGCCCTGGGTGTACCTGCATGCGATCAAGGATTACACCGACATGGCCTGGCATCTGGAGCGCCACCCGGGCATGCGCGCAGTGGTCAACTGGGTGCCGGTGCTGCTCGACCAGCTGGAGGATTACGCCGACCAGTTCCAATCCGGAAGGCTGCGCGACCCTCTGCTGCGCCTGCTCGCGCGCGACACGGCGCAAGCAATGAACGCGCAGGAGCGCGCGCTGCTCGCCGAGCGCTGCCTCAGCGTCGAAAACTTGGGGATGATCCAGCATTATCCGCATTTCAAGCATTTGTTCGAACTGTTCTGGTCGTTCGAAGCGCGGGGGACGGGAGCGCTGGCTTATCTATCGGACCAGTTCTTTTACGATGTGCTGACCTGGTATCACCTCGCCTGGACCGGCGAGACGGTGCGGCGCGAGTCCGAACTGGTGACACGGTTGATGGCGATCGGCCAGCATTTCACGCCGCAGCAGCGCGGCGAATTGTTTTCGCTGATCGGCGAACTGGTGCGCGGCGTGGTAGGCCGCTATGCGCGTCTGGAGAGCGCCGGACAGATCGAACTCTCGACCACGCCGCACTGTCATCCGCTGGCGCCGTTGCTGCTTGATTTTCGCTCGGCGCGCGAGGCCGAACCGAAGGCGCAACTGCCCGAGGCTTCGGACTACCCCGGCGGCCGCGCGCGCGTGATCGCGCAGTTGCACTCGGCGCTCGACAGCCATGCACGCCGTTTCGGCGCGGCCCCGCGCGGTCTGTGGCCGGCCGAAGGTTCCATCTCCGAGGGCTTGCTGCGCGTGCTCACCGGCAAAGGCTTGGGATGGGTGGCAAGCGGCGAGCAAGTGCTCACCAACAGCCTGCGCGCGGCCGGACACGGCGACGAGCCGCGGTCGCGCTACCTGTATCGGCCCTACCGGTTGGGCACCGCGCCGGACATGGTCGTTTTTTTTCGCGACGACACGCTATCGGACCGGATCGGTTTCGAATATCAGAAATGGTATGGCAGCGACGCTGCCGCCAATTTCGTCGGCGAACTGGAACGCGTCGCGGCGGAAGCGCCGCAGGACGAGCGGCCGCTGGTGAGTGTGATTCTCGACGGCGAAAATGCCTGGGAGCATTACCCGTATAACGCCTATTATTTTCTGAGCGCACTGTACCATGCGCTGGAATCGCATCCCTTCATCCGCCCGACGACTTATGCCGCATTCCTGCAGGCGCGCTCGAACGACGCCGGCGCATCCGTCGGCGCGCTGCCCGCGGCAACGCATCAGCTCGAACGGCTGGTCGCCGGGAGCTGGGTGTACGGCAACTTCGCTACGTGGATAGGATCGCATGGCAAGAACCGCGCCTGGGATCTGCTGTGCGGCGCCAAGCAGAGCTTCGATCTGGTCGGCGCGAGCGGCCGGCTGGACGCCTCGCGCCGCGCGCAGGCCGAACGGCAACTGGCTGATTGCGAAGGCTCGGACTGGTTCTGGTGGTTCGGCGACTACAACCCGGGCGCGACCGTGGCGAGTTTCGACCGGCTGTACCGGGCAAAGCTCGCGAACCTTTATCGCCTGATCGGCTTGCCGGCGCCGGCGGAGCTGGCCGAGCCGATTTCCCATGGCCGTGGCGAACCCGAAGGCGGCGGCAGCATGCGCCGCGCGAGCGCGGTTGGCGGCGCCAGCTGAGCGGCGATGCTGCCAGGCTGGACCAGTGCAGCGCTCAGTCCGAATGTCGGGCGTTCGCGACGATCTGGTGCAGGTGCTCGGCGTCCACGATCTTCAACTCTTTGTTGCGCACCTGGATTACCCCGGCCTCGTGAAACCGGGACAGGGCGCGGCTGACCGTCTCCTGGGTCAGGCCGAGGAAGCTGCCGAGGTCAAGCCGGGTCATGCGCAAGCTGAAGCGTGTGTCGGAGTAACCCAGGCGCGCGTAACGTTCCCCCAGGATCAGCAGAAATGCCGCCACCCGGGCTTCGGCGCCGAGCGAGCCCAGCAGCCACATCTGCATGTGTTCGCGCACAAGCTGGCGGCTGAGGAGGCGATAGACGAACTGCTGCAGCGCTCCGGCCTTGCCGCCCAAGTGCGCCAGCCGCGGGAACGGGATGATTGCCACTTCGCTGTCCTCGAGCGCCACCGCCTCGGTGCGGTAATGCTGCGCTTCGATTCCGTCCAGGCCGAGCATGTCGCTCGCCATGGGGAAGCCCAGCACCTGACAGCTGCCGCTAGCCTCGAGCAGGACGTTCTTGAAAATGCCAGAGCGGACGGCGTATACGTGGCTGAACGGATCGCCGGCGCGGTACAAAGCGACGCCCTTTTGCGCTCGGCGCAGCGTGAAATGTACGCCCGGGTCGATGTCGACACCATCGAGCCCGACTTTCAGCAGCGTGGCGAGGTCCTCCAGGCTCAGCGACGCAGCCCCGCTCGGTGCGGGTGCTCCGATTCGCGCATTGTGCGATGTGGCCCGGTATTGCATGGCGAAATTCATCTTCCTCAGTCAGATATGTGCTGCGCCCGCGTGAAACCGACCAAAGCGCCGCGGATTCTTCGCAATCCAAGCCGAGTTTAAGCTGCCTGGAACGGGGGTGATATCGGACAGAACTGAACTTCGACTACCGGGATTACGGTAGTGCGGGGGCTGGTCCCACGGGCCGAAGATGCGACACCGCAGGCCTCAGATCGGGGCCAGACCTTCGCGTATGGCGTATCGGGTAAGTTCCGCGACGCTATGCAGGTCGAGTTTGCGCATGATGTTGCGCCGGTGCACCTCCACCGTTCCGGGCGCTATGTGCAAGGTTTCGGCAATCTGGGCCGAGGTCTTGCCGCTCGCCACGAGCCGCAGCACTTCGCGCTCGCGCTGGCCGAGCGTTTCGCTGCGTATTCCCTGCAGCGACGGTCTGCGCAGGCTGTCGACCAGCGCCGCGGCAGCCTCGGCGTACAAATAAGTCTCGCCCTGCGCGACAGCGCGTATGCCGTGCAGCAATTCCTCGCTGCCGGCGGATTTGACGACGTAGCCGCGCGCGCCCGCGTGCAGCATCTGCAGCACGATGCCCCGGTCTGAGAATGCGGACAGGGCGAGCACCTTGATCGCAGGGTTTTCGGCGAGCATGCGGCGCGTCGCCTCTATGCCGCTCATGCCGACCAGTCCTATGTCCATGACCACCACGTCCGGCGCGAGTTCGCGCGCAAGCATCAACGCCGCGGGGCCGTCGTCCGCCTCGGCGACGAGTTTGATGTCGGTAGTCCTTTCCAGGATTCCGCGCAGGGCCTCGCGCAGCATTTTGTGGTCATCGACGAGCATCACGCGAATGGTCATTGCGCAGTCTCCCCAGTTTCCGCCTGAAGAGACGCGATCAGCGCGAAGTCGCATTCAGGGTTCTGCGCGAGCGCGCACCGCTCGCGTTCCTGCGCCAGCGACAGTTCGGCTGCCAGCACGCGCAGCGGCAGCTTGCCTGGCTCGCGCCGATTTCGCTCGGCTGTGTTCTTCGCTGGCGTTGCGGATCTGGACATCGCTCGTCTGTGCCGGTTGAGCGCGGATCGCGTGATGATCGGCGTCTTCGGCAGGATGAAAAACCGATTATAGGCGAAGCCAATACCGAAGCAGGCGACGCGCAGTGCGACAGCCCTTCGGAACGGCGCATTACGCTGGGAGTGGGAGGCGGTTTCGGCAGCGGTGGGTGCGCGACATTGCGGCCAGGACAGTCGGCAGCGCTTCGCTATGTTAATATGTTACTTTCGGTATACATTTTATCCAACTGTTTTTTAACAATTTTATAATTTCACAAATCGCTGATGCAATCGCTTTTAAGCCTTTGTCTCAATTGGAGAAATCTTTAATTTGGCCCTTGACCTAAACGATTAACTCCTCTAAAGTGGGAAATAGTAGCTTTTAGTGGGAAATTATGGGATTTCCTGCCTAAACTGCTCACACAAGGGGGGGGCGATGTTTCAGGGTGCGGCAGCCTTAAGTCTGGATGCCAAAGGGCGCCTGACCGTACCCTCGCGCCATCGCGACGCGCTGCAGGGCGCCTCTTCCCCCGCTGCATCGAGTCTCGTACTCACCGCCCACCCCGATGGCTGCCTGCTGCTTTATCCGGCGATCGCCTGGGAACCGATACGCGCGCGCGTCATGGCCTTTCCCGCGCTCGACGCGCGCTTCTCGGTGTGGAAGCGGCTGCTCGTGGGTTTCGCCGAAGAAGTCGGAATCGACGCCGCCTGGCGCGTACTGATTTCCCCCGAATTGCGCAAGTTCGCCAGCCTTGAAAAAGCCGTAATGCTGGTTGGACAGGGCAGCCATTTCGAGATCTGGAATCAGGACACCTGGGAAAAACAATTGCGGCAGTTGACGGCGCAGACCCAGCTGCCGCCTGGGATGGAAGATTTTGCGCTGTGACCGCTCCTGCGGCCGAGGAAGCGCGCGCCCTGGCGGCGCAGGATGCGCACCAGACGGTGTTGCTGCTGGAGGCTGTGGATGCGTTGGCGATAAGCGCTGACCCGAATCGCGCAGAGGGTTGTTACGTCGATGCAACCTTCGGGCGCGGCGGGCATAGCCGCCTGATCCTGGAGCGGCTGGGCGCACAAGGGCGATTGATCGCGCTCGACCGCGACCCGCAGGCCGTCGCGGCTGCAACAAGAATAAACGACGCTCGCTTTTGCGCAGTACACGCGAGTTTCGTCGAACTGGCCGGAGTGCTGGCGCACCTCGGCCTGGAGGGTGTGGATGGGGTGCTGCTCGACCTGGGTGTGTCTTCGCCGCAGCTCGACGACGCCGCGCGCGGCTTCAGTTTTCGCCGCGACGGCCCGCTCGATATGCGCATGGACACGAGCCGGGGGCAAACCGCTGCACAGTGGCTGGAAACGGCCGGTGAATCCGAGATCAGGGAGGTGATCCGCGATTATGGTGAAGAACGGTTTGCTAAACAAATTGCAAAGGCGATTGTTGCTGCTCGGCAGCGAGAACCAGTCGTCACCACAGGGCAACTTGCCGCTATCGTGGGTGCGGCCGTCCGCACGCGGGAAAAAAACAAGGATCCGGCGACGCGCACCTTCCAGGCTATACGGATTTACGTCAATCAGGAGCTTGCGCAGTTGTCGTTAGCCCTGCCGCAGATCCTCGAGCTGCTGCGACCGGGCGCGCGGCTGGCGGTGATCAGCTTTCACTCGCTCGAGGATCGCATCGTGAAGCGCTTCATGCGCGACGCGGCGCGCGCCGATGTGCCGCTGCGCCTGCCGCTGCGCGAGCGCGAACTGCCGCAGCCGCGGCTGCGACTGGTCGGCAAGCCGTTGCGGGCGTCGGTGCAGGAGATCGCCGCCAATCCGCGCGCGCGCAGTGCGACCCTGCGCGTCGCCGAACGCACCGGGGCCTGAATTGGCGCGGATCAACCTTATCCTGCTTGCGCTGCTCGTCATTTGCGCGCTCGGCCTCGTGACCTCGCAGGACAAGACGAGAAGGCTGTTCGCCGAACTCGAAAGCGAGCAGGACCTGGCCAAGCAGCTGGACATCGAGTGGGGGCAGCTGCAACTCGAGCAGAGCACCTGGGCGAGGCACGCGCGCATCGAGAGAATCGCGCGCGAGCGCCTGCATATGAGCGTGCCCGATGCCAATCGCATCCAGATCGTGATGCCCGCGGCCGCGGGGGCGGGCCAATGAACTACGCCGCCAGTCCGGTACTGGCGCCGCAACTGCCGCTGTGGCGTTCGCGCCTGCTGCTTGCGCTGATCGCCGGCGGCTTTCTCGTGCTCGCCGGTCGCGATGTGTACCTGCAGGGCCTGAACCATGATTTCCTGCAGCAACAGGGCGACTCGCGCTACAGCCGGGTGATCCAGATCAGCGCCACGCGCGGCGAGATCACCGACCGCAACGGCGAGCCGCTCGCGATCAGCACGCCGGTGAAGTCGGTATGGGCGATACCGGAGGAGGTGCATTTTTCCCCGCAGCAGCGCAGCAAACTCGCGGCCTTGCTCGAAATGTCGCCGGCGGAAATCGATAAGCGTCTGAGCGAAGCTACGGGTTTCGTCTACCTCAAGCGGCAGATTCCACCCGAGCTCGCCGAGCGCGTGCGCGCGCTGCACATCCCGGGCTTGTTCCAGAATCGCGAATACCGCCGCTACTATCCCGACGGCGACGTGATGGCACAAGTGCTCGGTTTCACCGGTGCGGACGACGAAGGCCAGGACGGGATCGAGCTCGCTTACCAGTCGACGCTGGCCGGCAAATCGGGCAGCCGCAGGGTGATCAAGGATCGCCTGGGGCAGATCGTCGAGGACACCGAATCGATCCGACCGGCGCAGGACGGCAGCAACCTGGAGCTGTCGCTGGACGCGAGATTGCAGAACCTGGCATTTTCGCAATTGAAGCTCGCCGTGGACAGCAGCAAAGCCAAGGCCGGTTCCATGGTCGTGCTCGACGCGAAAACCGGCGAGGTGCTGGCTCTTGCCAACCTGCCCAGCTACAACCCCAACAATCGCAGCGACTTATCCGGTGGGCATTTGCGCAACCGCGCCATCACTGACAGCTACGAGCCGGGCTCCACGCTCAAGCCGTTTACCGTCGCGCTCGCGATCGAGCGCGGAGAAGTCACGCCGGACACGATGATGGCCACCGCGGGGGGCACGCTGACCATCGGCCCCGCCACCATTCACGATGCGCACCGCTTCGGCGACATGACCGTAGCGCAGGTGATTCAGCGCTCGAGCAATGTCGGTGCGGCCAAGATCGCGCTCGGCCTGCCGGCAGAGGCGATGTGGGACATGTTCGAAAGCGTCGGCTTCGGCAATCCGCCGCCGCTCAATTTTCCGGGTGAGGCGAGCGGCAAGGTGCGACCGTACAAGACATGGCGGCCGATCGAGCAGGCGACCATGGCCTACGGCAACGGCATCTCGGTATCGCTGATGCAGCTGGCGCGCGCCTACACGATATTCGCCGACGACGGCGAATTGATGCCGCTGTCGCTGCTGCGTTTGGACGCCCCGCCCATCGGCAAGCGGGTCATCTCTGCGGCTACCGCGCGCAAGATGCGCGCCATGCTCGAACTCGTGGTACAGCCCGGAGGCACCGCGCCGAAGGCGCGCGTGATGGGCTATCGCGTGGCCGGCAAGACCGGCACCGCGCGCAAGGAAGAAAACGGCGGCTATGCCGCGCACAAATATATTGCTTCGTTTGTCGGGATGGCGCCGGCCTCGAATCCCAGGCTGATCATCGCGGTGATGGTGGATGAACCGTCGGTCGAAGACTACTACGGCGGCGCGGTCGCGGCGCCGGCATTTTCGGCGGTGATGGCCGGCGCGTTGCGCATGCTCGGTGTGCCGCCGGATGCGCCGCTCACACCGCTGGTGCTGCCGCCCGCGGGCTCCGAGATCGAGGAAGGCACTTGAAATGAGACAAGTGGCGAACCCGTTGTTCGTGGCTCGTGGCTCGTGGCTCGTGGTTCCGTCGGCCAACGGTCGACGACCAACGATCAACGGACAACGTCGTGATTAAGACTGCGACCGACATCCTAAGCCAGTTGCGGCAACAGGGAGCGGCTATCGGCGGCCTGGGCGCGGACAGCCGCGACTTGCGCGCGGGCGACGCCTTCGTCGCCTACCCGGGCGCCCGCACCGACGGCAGGCGCTACATAGCCGATGCGCTCGCCCGCGGCGCGGCCGCGGTGCTGTGGGAACGCGACGGCTTTTCCTGGAATCCGGAGTGGCAGGTGCCCAACATTGCGGTAGATGGCCTGCGCGAGTTGGCCGGTTATCTTGCCCACGAGGTCTATGGACATCCTTCGGAAAAGCTGTGGCTGGCCGGCGTTACCGGCACCAACGGCAAGACGTCCTGCAGCCAGTGGATCGCGCAGGCGCTCAACGCCCTTGGCCGCAAGACCGCGGTGATCGGCACCCTGGGCAGCGGCTTCCCGGCGCCGCCGGGACGAGAGCCGGCGACAGGGCTCGAGCCGGCGCTCAACACTACGCCGGACGCGATCGAACTGCACCGGCGGCTGGCGCTGTTCCTCCAGGCAGGCGCGCAGGGCGTGGTGATCGAAGTCTCCTCTGTCGGACTGGACCAGGGACGGGTCAGCGGCGTCCAGTTCGATGTGGCGCTGTTTACGAATTTATCGCGCGACCACCTGGACTATCACGGCGACATGGAGCGCTACGCCGCGGCGAAGGCGCGTTTGTTCGATGCGCCGGGTCTCTCCGGCGCCGTACTAAACGTGGATGATGTACTGGGCGTGCAAATCGCGCGAAAGCTCGGCGGCGGCACCGTGGCGCGCGCAGGCTACAGCGCGCATGCAGGGGTCGCCAGCGCTGCCGGACTCGAGTTATTTCTCGAGGCCGAGAACATCCGCCTGACCCAGCATGGTCTCGCCTTCGGCCTCGTGAGCTCTTGGGGCCGGGCCGAAGTGAGCAGCGCGCTGCTCGGACGTTTCAACGTGGCCAACCTGCTCGGGGTGCTGGGTGTGCTGCTGGGTGCCGGCGTGGCGCTGGAGCAGGCGGTTGCCGCGGTTGCCGCGTTGTCCTCCCCGCGCGGGCGCATGCAGTGCCTGGGCGGCGCAGGCAAGCCGCTTGCGGTGGTCGATTACGCCCACAGCCCGGATGCGCTGGAAGCGGTGCTGGCAAGCCTGCGCCCGCTGGCGGAGACGGCCGGAGGCCGGCTCATTTGCGTCTTCGGCTGCGGCGGAGACCGCGACCGCGGCAAGCGTTCGATGATGGGGGCGATCGCCGCGCGCAACGCCGATCAGGTGTTGCTCACCAGCGACAACCCGCGCGGCGAGGAGCCGATGGAAATCATCACCGACATACTGGAGGGCGTGCTGTCCGAGGCGCAAATGGCACAGGCGCCGCTGGTCGTCGCCGACCGGCGCGAAGCAATCACCGCGGCAATCAGCGCCGCCGCCGCGGGCGACGTGGTGCTGATCGCCGGCAAGGGCCACGAGGATTACCAGGAGATCGCGGGATCGCGCATTCCATTTTCCGACGCCGCGGTCGCGGCAGAGGTGCTCGCCGCATGGAAGCGATGATGGACATGCGCGAAGCGGCGCGGGGCGCCGGCGGCGAAGCGCGCGGCGCCAACACACGTTTCGTCGCGGTATCGAGCGACACGCGCACGATCGCGCAAGGGGCGCTGTTCGTGGCGCTGCGCGGCGAGCGCTTCGACGGCCATGACTACCTTGCAGCCGCGCGCACGCGCGGCGCGGTCGCCGCCATGGTGGACCGGGACGCGTCCGCCGTGGGCAGCGAGGCGCCCCTGCCGCTGCTCGTCGTCGACGACACGCGCCTGGGACTGGGCAGGCTCGCTGCCTACTGGCGCGGCAAGTTCACCCTGCCGCTGATCGCCGTGACCGGTTCCAACGGCAAGACCACAGTGAAGGAAATGATTGCCGCGATCCTTACCGCGCACGCCGGGCCGGGACGCGCCTATGCGACGCCGGGCAATCTCAACAACGATATCGGTGTGCCGCTGACGCTGCTCGGCCTGCGCGCGCAGCACAGCTGCGCCGTGGTCGAGCTGGGCATGAACCACGCCGGGGAAACCGCCTATCTCGCGGGCATCGTGCGGCCGACCGTGGCGCTGGTCAACAACGCCCAGCGCGAGCATCAGGAATTCATGCACAGCGTGGAGGACGTGGCGCGCGAACACGGCGCGGTGTTCTCGGCCCTGCCCGCCGACGGGGTCGCGGTGATCAATGCCGACGACAGCTACGCCGGCTACTGGCGCAGCGTATGCGCGCCGCGGCAGGTGCTGGACTTCGGCATCGAGCGGCCCGCAGCCGTGGGCGGCCGCTACGCGCTGCGCGATTTCAGCAGCGACATCGTGTTGCGCCTGCCGCAAGGCGAGGCGCCGGTAAGCCTGCAGGCCGCCGGACTGCACAACGTGCGCAATGCCCTGGCGTCGGCTGCGGCGGCTGCCGCGGCCGGTGTCGGCCTCCCCGCGATCGTGCGCGGGCTCGCAGCTTTTCGCCCGGTGGTCGGGCGCTTGCAGAAAAAAGAAGGCAAGCGCGGCGCCGTCGTTCTCGACGACAGCTACAACGCCAATCCGGACTCGGTCATCGCCGCGATCGATGTGCTCGCGCGCGCCGCAGGCCAGAAATTCCTGGTGCTGGGCGACATGGGCGAAGTCGGCGCGCACGGCGCGGCGTTCCACGCCGAAATCGGCCGTCACGCCCGCGCGCGCGGCATCGACCGGCTGTTTCTGCTCGGAGCGTCCTGCACCCACACCGCGGCGGCATTCGGCGAGGGCGCGCGGCATTACGGCGATATCGACGCCTTGCTGGCCGAACTCGAGCCCGGGCTTGGCAAGGACGTGACCGTGCTGGTCAAGGGCTCGCGCTTCATGCGCATGGAGCGCCTGGTGCAGGCGCTCGCCGATGCGCCGGCGGGAGCGCACTGATGCTGCTCGAGTTCGACCACATGCAACGCTCGCTCCTGTGTCCGCAGACAATCACGCGACGCGCCGGTTGGTCGCGCGTTCAGAAAGGCGGGGAGCGCTGATGCTGCTCGAGCTCGCTCAGTACTTCGCCAAGGACGTGCGCGCTTTCCACGTGTTCGGCTATATCACGCTGCGCGCGGTGCTGGCCTGCCTTACGGCGCTGGCGATATCGTTTATCGCCGGGCCGCTGGTGATCCGCAAGCTGACCGCCTACAAGATCGGCCAGTCGGTGCGCGACGACGGCCCGAAGTCGCACCTGACCAAGGCCGGCACGCCGACTATGGGCGGGGCGTTGATTCTGGTTTCGGTCGGCATTACCTCCTTGCTGTGGGGCGACCTGTCCAACCGCTTCCTCTGGGCGGTGCTGCTGGTGACCTTGGGCTTCGGCGCCATCGGCTGGGTCGACGACTACCGCAAGGTGGTGGAGCACAATCCGAAAGGGCTGTCGGCGAGGAAGAAGTTCCTGTGGCAGTCGGTGATCGGGCTGGTGGCCGCGGTGTACCTGGCTTTCGCCGTGTCGTCGCCGAGCGGCGCCAAGATCCTGGACCTGTTCACGGCCTGGGTGGGCAGCGGCCTGTCGATGACCTTGCCGGCCAAGGCCGACCTGATTCTGCCTTTCTTCAAGCACATCGCCTATCCGCTGGGGGTGTGGGGATTCATCGTGCTCAGCTATTTCGTCATCGTCGGCACCAGCAATGCGGTCAACCTCACCGACGGTCTGGACGGGCTGGCGATCATGCCGGCGGTGATGATCGCCGGCGCGCTCGGCATCTTTGCCTATGTCGCCGGCAATACCGTGTACTCGAAATACCTGCTGCTGCCGTATATCCCGGGAGCGGGCGAGCTGACCGTGTTCTGCGGGGCGCTCGCGGGCGCCGGCCTCGGTTTTCTCTGGTTCAACGCCTACCCGGCCGAGGTGTTCATGGGCGACGTGGGCGCGCTCGCAATCGGCGCGGCGCTGGGCACGGTCGCCGTGATCGTGCGCCAGGAGATCGTGCTGCTCATCATGGGCGGCGTGTTCGTGGCCGAAACGCTGTCGGTAATGGTGCAGGTGCTGTACTTCAAGTGGAGCGGCGGCAAGCGCATTTTCCGCATGGCGCCGCTGCATCATCACTACGAACTGTCGGGCTGGAAGGAATCGCAGGTCGTTGTGCGCTTCTGGATCATTACGATGATGTTGGTGTTGTTCGGACTATCGACATTGAAGCTGAGATGAGCGCAACGAGACAAGGCGGCAATGCGGGGGCGATGGGGGAGACTCATGTTCGCGACTTCGGCGCGAACGTGACGGCGACACCAATCGCCACCGTGCGCTTCTGGATCATTACGATGATGTTGGTGTTGTTCGGACTATCGACATTGAAGCTGAGATGAGCGCAACGAGACAAAGCGACAATGCGGGGGCGATGGGGGAGACTCATGTTCGCGACTTCGGCGCGAACGTGGCGGCGACACCAATCGCCACCGTGCGCTTCTGGATCATTACGATGATGTTGGTGTTGTTCGGACTATCGACATTGAAACTGAGATGAACCTGGCAGGCAAAGGCGCATTGGTCCTGGGGCTGGGCGAGACCGGCCTGTCGATGGCGCGCTTTCTCGACCGCCGCGGCGCGCGCGTGCGCGTACTCGATACCCGAGACGATCCGCCCGGGCTGGCAGCGCTCGGCGCGAAAGTGCCGCAGGCGGAACTGGTTCTCGGCGCCTTCCGCGAGGCGTCCTTCGTCGGCGTCGATCTCGTCGCCATCAGTCCAGGCGTACCGCTGGCGACGCCGCAGGTGCGCGCCGCCGCCGCACGCGGCATTCCCGTGCTCGGCGATGTTGAACTCTTCGCGCAGGCACTGCGCGAAGGTCACGGCGGTGCGCAGGCACTGCGCGAAGGTCACGGCGGTGCGCAGGCACTGCGCGAAGGTCACGGCGGTGCGCAGGCACTGCGCGAAGGCCAGGGCGGTGCGCCGCCGCGCGCACGGAGCGGGCGCGCGCCGAATCCGCCGCCGCAGGTGCTGGCGATCACCGGCACCAACGGCAAGACCACGGTGACGGCGCTCACCGGCGCGATGTGCAAGCGCTGCGGACTGGCGACCGAAGTCGCGGGCAATATCGGCCCGGCGGTGCTCGACGCACTGATGCATTGCGAAGACATCCGGCACAAGCCTGAAGTGTGGGTGCTCGAACTGTCGAGCTTTCAGCTCGAGAGCACCCGCACGCTCAACCCCGCCGCGGCCACGGTGCTCAACCTCAGCGAAGATCACCTCGACCGCTACGCTGGCATCGACGTGTACGCGCAGGCCAAGGCGCGCATATTCAGGGGCGAGGGCATACAGGTGCTCAATCGCGACGACGCACACAGCATGCGCATGGCGGTCGCCGGCCGCGCGCAAGTGAGCTTTGGTCTGAACGCGCCTGCCCGGGCCGAGGATTTCGGCCTGCTGCGCGTGTCCGACGAGCTGTGGCTCGCGCAGGGTACGACGCCGCTGCTGGCCTTGAGCGAGCTGCCGCTCGCAGGGCTGCATAACGCCGCGAACGCGCTCGCGGCGTTGGCATTGACGCGTGCGCTCGACCTGCCTTATGCGCCGCTGCTGACCGCGCTGCGCGATTTCAAGGGTCTGCCGCACCGGCTGGAGAAGGTGGCCGAGGTCGACGGCGTCGCCTATTACGACGACTCCAAGGGCACCAATGTCGGCGCCACCGTCGCTGCGCTCAACGGCTACGCCGAGTTCGTGGCGCGCGGCGCGCGCGTGGTCCTGATCGCCGGCGGCGAGGGCAAGGGGCAGGATTTCGCGCCGCTTGCGCAGCCGGTTTCGCGCTACGCGCGCGCGGTGGTCCTGATCGGACGCGACGCCGAACTGATCGCGGGTGCTCTCGGCGCGAGCGGCGTCGCGCTGGTGCGCGCCGACAGCATGGAGCAGGCGGTGGAGCAGGCCCGCGCCCGGGCGCAGCCGGGAGACGTGGTGCTGCTGTCGCCGGCTTGCGCCAGTTTCGACATGTTCCGCAACTACCCGCACCGCGGCGAAGTGTTCGCCGCATGCGTAAGGAATATCCTCCGTGCTGCGCTACATTAAGGCCGAGCGCAGCTCGCCGGCGGAATTCGACGAGGCGCTGGTATGGACCACGCTGATCCTGATACTACTGGGACTGGTGATGGTGTACTCGGCTTCGATCGCGACTGCCGAGGCGAGCCGCTTTACCGGTCACCGACCGACATATTTTCTGACGCGCCAGGCGCTGTTCCTCGGCGTGGGCCTGATCGCCGCGCTGATGGCGTTCCAGGTCCCGGTGCGCACCTGGCAAAGGCTGTCGCCGTGGCTGTTCGTGTGCGGCATCCTGTCGCTGGTGCTGGTGTTGATTCCGGGCCTGGGGCGCGAGGTCAACGGCGCCAGGCGCTGGCTCTCCCTCGGCGTGGCTAATCTGCAGCCCTCCGAATTCATGAAACTCGTCGCGGTGCTGTACGCCGCCGACTATACAGCGCGCAAGTCGGCGCTGATGCACAGCTTCAAGAAGGGCCTGCTGCCGATACTCGCGGTGATGCTGCTTGCCGGGTGGCTGCTGTTGCGCGAGCCCGATTTCGGCGCTTTCGTCGTGATCGCATCGATCGCGATGGCCATCCTGTTTCTCGGCGGCATGAACGGCAAGTGGTTTGCGGGTCTGTTCGTGCTCTCGCTGGTTGGCTTCGTCGCGCTCATCCTCAGTTCGCCTTACCGCATGCAGCGCATCTTCGGTTTCATGGATCCGTGGTCCGATCCTTATGGCAGGGGCTACCAGCTGTCGCACGCGCTGATCGCCTTCGGCCGCGGCGAATGGCTGGGTGTGGGCTTGGGAGCAAGCGTGGAGAAGTTGTTCTATCTGCCCGAGGCGCATACCGATTTTCTTCTGGCGGTGATCGCGGAGGAACTGGGACTGGTCGGCGTGATGACAGTAATCGGCATGTTCGCGTGGATCGTGATGCGCGCGTTCTCCATCGGCCGCCAGGCGGCGGCATCGGAGCGCTATTACGCGGCGCTGGTGGCGCAGGGCATCGCGATCTGGCTCGCCGTGCAGACGCTGATCAACATGGGCGTGAACATGGGCGTGCTGCCGACCAAGGGGCTGACCCTGCCGCTGATGAGCTTCGGCGGCAGCGGCATCCTGGCCAACTGCGTGGCGCTGGCCGTGCTGTTGCGGATCGACTACGAAAATCGAGCCCTCATGCGGGGGCAACCCGCATGAGGGCGAGGATTTCAGTGAAGGCTAATGCGGGCGCAGCCCGCGTTATGCCGAAACTAAAATCTCGTGTTGATGCGAGGCCAGCCAGCATGAATGCGACGGTAAAAGCATGGCACGGACGATCATGATCATGGCCGGCGGCACCGGGGGACATGTGTTTCCGGCACTGGCGGTGGCCGAGTACCTGAGCGCGCGGGGCTGGCGCGTGGTGTGGCTGGGCGCGAGGACCGGAATTGAAGCGAGTCTGGTGCCCAAGCATGGCTACGACATGGCCTGGGTGCGTTTCTCCGGTTTGCGCGGCAAGGGTTTGCTGCGCGTGCTCGCGCTGCCGGCGAACCTGCTCGTCGCGTTCTGGCAGAGCGCGCGCGCGATTCTTGCGCGGCGCCCGGACGTGGTGCTCGGCATGGGCGGCTATATCAGCTTTCCCGGCGGCATGATGGCGTCCCTGTTCAAACGGCCGCTGGCGATCCACGAGCAGAACTCGGTTGCCGGCCTCGCCAACAAAGTGCTCGCGCGCCTGGCCGACCGGCTGCTGCAGGCGTTTCCGGGCGCCTTGCCCGGCGCCGAGGTGTGCGGCAATCCGGTGCGCCGGGAAATCGTCGCGCTCGCGCCGCCGCGCGCGCGCTTTGGCAAACGGGCCGGCCGGCTCAAGCTGCTGGTAGTGGGCGGCAGCCTCGGCGCGCGCGCGCTCAACGAGACCGTGCCGCGGGCGCTGGCGCTGCTGCCCGAGGAAACGCGTCCCGAGGTGACGCACCAGGCGGGCGCGCAGCATCTGGCCGATCTGCGCCAGGCCTACGACGCGGCCGGCGTGCGCGCAGACGTGCCTGCCTTCATCGACGACATGGCCGGGCGCTATGGCGAAGCCGACATCGTTATTTGCCGCGCCGGCGCGCTCACCGTGGCCGAGCTTGCCTGCGCCGGCGTGGCCAGCATCCTCGTGCCTTTTCCGTATGCGGTGGACGACCACCAGACGGGCAACGCGAAATTCCTGTCCGAGCACGGCGCAGCCATGCTGTTGCCGCAGAGCGAACTGTCCGCCGAGCGGCTGGCTGGACTCCTGCGCGGGCTCACGCGCGAGCGGCTGCTCGACATGGCGGAGAAGGCAAGGGCGCTGGGCAAGCCGGACGCAACCGAGGCGGTCGCGCGCGCCTGCATGGAGTTGGTGCGGTGAAGCACACGGTAAAACACATTCATTTCGTCGGCATCGGCGCAGCGGCTTTTTCGAACCGCCGCTGCCGAATGGACCGGGCATGAAGCATAAAGTCAAGCGCATCCATTTCGTCGGCATCGGCGAACCGGCTTTTTCGAACCGCCGCTCCCGACTGGACCGGGTATGAAGCACAAAGTCAAACGTATTCATTTCGTCGGGATCGGCGGTAGTGGCATGAGCGGCATCGCCGAGGTGCTGCTCAATCTCGGCTATCAGGTTACCGGCTCCGATCTGGGTACGAACGCGGCGACGCGCCGCCTCGCCGAACTCGGCGCCGGCGTGAGCCTGGGTCATGCGGCGGAGAACGTGGCCGAGGCCGACGTCGTGGTCGTGTCCACCGCCGTGGGCAACAATAATCCGGAAGTCATGGCAGCGCGCGCGCGGCGCATCCCGGTGGTGCCGCGCGCGCTGATGCTGGCAGAACTGATGCGCCTGAAACAGGGTATCGCGATCGCAGGCACCCATGGCAAAACCACCACCACCAGCCTGGTGGCGAGCGTGCTCGCCGAGGCCGGGCTCGACCCCACCTTCGTCATCGGCGGCCGGCTTACCAGCGCCGCATCGAACGCGCGCCTGGGCGCGGGCACGTACATCGTGGTCGAGGCCGACGAGTCCGACGCTTCGTTCCTGCACCTGCAGCCGATGATCGCAGTGGTCACCAACATCGACGCCGACCATATGGAGACCTATCAGCACGATTTCGCGCGGCTGAAGCAGGCTTTCGTCGACTTCCTGCAGAACCTGCCTTTCTACGGCGCCGCGGTGCTGTGCACCGACGACAAGCACGTGCGCGAGATCCTGCCGTTCGTTTCGAAGCCCATCATCAGCTACGGCTTCGGTGCCGACGCGATGGTGCGCGCGGAGAACGTCAGCCACGGCGGCGGCCGCATGCGCTTCGATGCGGTGCGCGAAGGCAAGCCCGGGGTGCTAGCGGTGACGCTCAATCTGCCCGGCAGGCATAACGTGCAGAACGCGCTCGCCGCGATCGCGGTCGCCACCGAGCTGGGTCTGGAGGACAAGGCCATCGTCAGAGCGCTGGCGGAGTTCCGCGGCGTCGCGCGGCGTTTCCAGAGCTACGACGCGATCCCCGCCAAGGGCGGCGGCAGCTTCACCCTCATCGACGACTACGGCCACCATCCGGCGGAGATGAAGGCGACGCTGGATGCCGCGCGCGGCGCGTTTCCCGGACGCCGCATGGTGCTCGCGTTCCAGCCGCACCGCTACACGCGCACGCGCGACCTGTTCGAGGATTTCGTCAAAGTGCTCTCGAGTGCGGATGCGCTGCTCCTCGCCGAAGTCTATCCGGCGGGCGAGCCGCCGATCGTGGCCGCGGATGGCAGAACGCTGGCGCGCGCGGTGCGCGTCGCCGGCAAAGTCGAGCCGGTATTCGTCGAGAACATCGCCGACATGCCGGCCGCGATCCGCGCCGCGGCGAAAGACGGCGACGTGGTGGTGACCATGGGCGCGGGCTCGATCGGCGGCGTGCCAGCCGCGCTTACCCCAAATTTGCTCGTCAAGGCTGCGGAGTGAGAGATGCACATGGCTGAGCAAAGACATCTCTCCAACCCGGCGCTGCGCGGCAGGCTGTTGCCGCACGAGCCGATGCGCAAACATACGAGCTGGCGCACCGGCGGTGCGGCGGATCACGCCTACGTTCCGGCTGACCTCCAAGATGCGGCACAGTTCCTGCGCACCCTCCCCGCAGGCGAGCCCGTGTATTTCGTCGGCCTGGGCAGCAATCTGCTGGTGCGCGACGGCGGCATACGCGGCACGGTCGTGCTGATGCATACCAGCCACGCGGCCATGCATATGGATGGCGAACTGCTCTACGCCGAGGCGGGCGCGGCCAGTCCCAAGGTGGCGCGTTATGCCGCGACCCACGGCTATGCCGGCGCGGAGTTTCTCGCCGGCATCCCGGGAACCGTGGGCGGAGCGCTGGCGATGAACGCGGGCTGCTATGGCAGCGAGACCTGGGATCGGGTCGAGCGCGTGCTCATGCTTCGCCGCAGCGGCGAACTGCGCCAGCGCGCACCTGCGGATTTCGACATCGCTTACCGCCACGTCGCGCTCAAGAACGCGAAACCCGGCCCCGAACTCGACGCCGACGAATGGTTTGCCGCCGCCTGGTTCCGTTTCGAGCGCGGTGAGCAGGCTGCCGCGCTCGGCCGCATCAGGGAGCTGCTGCAACAACGCATCAGCGCCCAGCCGCTAGCCCTGCCCAACGCCGGCTCGGTGTTCCGCAATCCCCCGGGTGATCACGCTGCACGCCTGATCGAAGCCTGCGGCCTCAAGGGTCATGCCATCGGCGGCGCGCGCGTGTCGGAAAAGCACGCCAATTTCATCGTCAATCCCGCCGGCCGCGGCAGCGCCGCCGACATCGAAAACCTGATCGGCTACGTGAGACGGACCGTGCTGGCGAAACACGGCGTCGAGTTGGCGGCGGAAGTGCGCATCATAGGGGAGGCGGCCGCGTGAACCCCGAAGCCTTCGGCAAAGTCGCAGTGCTGCTCGGCGGCCGTTCGGCCGAGCGCGCGGTGTCGCTCAGGAGCGGCGCCATGGTGTTGAACGCCTTGCGCAGCCGCGGCATCGATGCGCACGCCTTCGATCCGCACCAGAGGGATCTCGCGGCGCTGATCGCGGAGAAATTCGACCGCGTGTTCATCGCGCTGCACGGGCGTTACGGCGAGGACGGCACCATACAGGGCGCGCTCGAATTGCTCGGCATTCCCTATACCGGGTCGGGCGTGCTCGCGAGCGCGCTCGCGATGGACAAGTGGCGCACCAAGCTGGTGTGGCAGGCGGCAGGGATTCCGACGCCGCGCTACGAGCTGCTCACCGCGGCGAGCGACTTCGGCGCGGTGGTCGCCCGCCTCGGACTGCCGCTCATGGTCAAACCCGCCAACGAGGGTTCCAGCATAGGCATGAGCAAGCTGCGCGTCGCCTCAGGCCTGGAAGAGGCCTATGCGCTGGCGGCGAATTACGATAGCGTGGTGCTCGCCGAACAGTTCATCGAAGGTATCGAGCTCACCGCTGCAGTACTTGGCGGCGAGGCCTTACCGCTGATCAAACTGGAGACACCGCGCGAGTTCTACGACTACGAGGCGAAGTACGCGGCCAACGACACGCGCTACATCATTCCCTGCGGCCTTGCGGCTGATGCCGAAGCAGCGGTGCAACGGCAGGTGCTCTCGGCATTCGACGCGCTCGGCTGTCGCGGCTGGGGACGTGTCGACCTGATGCTGGACGCAGCGGGGAAACCCTGGTTCATCGAAACGAATACCTCGCCCGGGATGACCGACCACTCACTGGTGCCGATGGCGGCGCGCCATGCCGGCCTTTCGTTCGAGGACCTGGTGCTGCGCATTCTGGAGCTGGCGCATGTGGGATAACGCCGACATGCTCAATGGCTGCGCCAACGTGCTGTATGCGCTCGCAGCTGCGGCGCTGGTTTATGCCGGTGTGTACTGGGTGGGGCATTCGCCGCTGCTGCCGCTGCGCCAACTCGTGGTGCAAGGCCAGCTCACGCATGTTACGCGCGAACAGGTGCAAAGCGCCGCACGCGCCGGCGCCGCGGGCACGTTCCTGAGCGTAGACCTGGACGCGGTGCGGCGCGCTTTCGAGGCGCTGCCCTGGGTACGTCAGGTCGAGGTGCGCCGTGTGTGGCCTGACCGCGTTCTGGTTGTGGTGCAAGAGCGAGTGGCGCTGGCGCGCTGGGGCGCCGATACGCAGTCGCAGCGTCTGGTCGACACTTACGGGGAAGTGTTCGAGGGCAACGTGCCCGACAGCGTCGCCCTGCCGCAATTCGCCGGTCCCGCCGGTAGTGCGCCGGAGGTGACGCGTCGCTACGCGGCGTTTCGACAGATCCTGGCCCCGCTGCGACTCGAGCCGCGGCAGGTGGTGCTGTCCCCTCGCTATGCCTGGCAATTGCGCCTGTCGAACGGCCTCACGCTTGAGTTGGGGCGGGATCAGCTCAAGGAACCGGTACTACAGCGGCTTGCGCGCTTCGTCGCTGTGTATGCGCAAACCCTGGGCCGCTTCCATCGCAAGTTCGAATACGCGGACCTGCGATATCCCAGGGGTTTCGCGCTGCGGGTGCCGGGCCTGATGCCCCCGGGGAAGCAATCGGACAGCATGCAACACGGACGCGGCAGCAGGGGGAAGGGATGAGCAAGGAGAACAAGAACCTCGTCGTCGGCCTGGATATCGGCACGTCCAAAGTCGTCGCGGTCGTGGCCGAACTGCTGCCGGATAACCGGCTGAACATTATCGGCATGGGCGGTCACGAATCCAAGGGGCTGAAGAAAGGCGTGGTGGTCAATATCGAAGCCACGGTCAACGCCATCCAGCGCGCGCTGGAGGAAGCCGAACTGATGGCCGATTGCAAGATCGCCCGCGTGTATACCGGCATCGCCGGCAGCCATATCAAGAGCTTCAATTCCCGCGGCATGGTTGCGATCAAGGACAAGGAGGTGTCTGCGCTCGATGTGCAGCGCGTGATCGAGACCGCGCGCGCGCTGCCGATTCCGACCGACCAGCAGATCCTGCATATCCTTACCCAGCAATTCATCGTCGATGGCCAGGACGGCGTGCGCGAGCCGTTGGGGATGAGCGGCGTGCGCCTCGAGGTCGAGGTGCATATCGTTACCGGCGCGGTGTCCGCGGCGCAGAACATCGTAAAGTGCGTGCGCCGCTGCGGCCTGGAAGTGAACGATCTGATCCTGCAGCCGCTGGCGTCCTCGATCGCCGTGCTCACCGAGGACGAGAAGGAGCTCGGCGTGTGCCTGGTGGACATCGGCGGAGGCACCACCGACATCGCGATCTTTCGCGAGGGCGCGATCCGGCATACCGCCGTGATCCCGATCGCCGGCGACCAGATCACGAACGACATCGCGATGGCGCTGCGCACACCCACGGCGGAGGCGGAGGAAATCAAGATCCGCAACGGTTGCGCGCTGCGCCAGCTCGCCGACGCCGACGAGCTGGTGGAGGTTCCCGGCATTGGCGATCGCGGCTCGCGGCAGCTTTCGCGCCAAACCCTGGCCGAAGTGATCGAGCCGCGCGTGGAAGAGCTGTATTCACTGATCCAGAAGGTGCTGCGCGAATCGGGCTACGAGGAACTGCTGTCCTCCGGCCTGGTGCTTACGGGCGGATCCAGCGTCATGCGCGGCATGGTCGAACTGGGCGAAGAGATTTTCCATATGCCGGTGCGCCTGGGAACGCCGCGCTATGTCGGCGGACTGGCGGAAGTGGTGAGACACCCGCGCTATGCCACGGCGATCGGGCTGCTGCTCGAGGGACAGTCGCAGACGCAGCGCGGAATCCAGGCGCTGCAGGGCGCATCGCTGAGGCAGATCTTGTCGAGGATGAGGGAATGGTTTCAGAGAAATTTCTAGGGGCAGGACATTTGAGTCCTGCCCTGCCGGCGGTGTATTTCGGGGCGGGACTCCATGTCTTGCCGGAGATCGCAGTGCGTTCGCAGTTTGTTTTTTAACCATGACCCGGAAGGAGGCACTATGTTTGAAATCGTGGATGTTCAGAACAACGGTACCGTGATCAAAGTGGTTGGCGTAGGCGGTGCCGGGGGCAACGCCGTCGATCACATGATCCGCAACGCGGTGCAGGGCGTCGAGTTCATCGCCATGAATACCGACGCCCAGGCACTCGCGCACGGGGAAGCGAAGAACCAGATTCAGCTTGGCGCATCCGGCTTGGGCGCGGGAGCGAGGCCGGAGGCGGGGCGCGCGGCCGCGCAGGAGGCGCGCGCGCAAATCGAAGAATCGCTGCAGGGCTCGCACATGGTATTCATCACCGCCGGCATGGGCGGCGGCACCGGTACCGGTGCTGCGCCCCTGGTCGCCGAAGTGGCGAAACAGATGGGCATCCTGACCGTGGCGGTGGTCACCAAACCGTTCTCGTTCGAGGGCGTGAAGCGCATGCAGGCGGCGGAGGGCGGCATCGACGAGCTGGCGCAGAACGTCGACTCGGTGATCGTGATCCTGAATGAGAAACTGGAAGAAGTGCTGGGCGAGGATGTGTCGATGGAAGAAGCGTTCGGCGCGGCCGACAACGTGCTCAAGAATGCGGTCGCCGGCATTTCCGAGATCATCAACATCCGCGGCCTGATCAATGTCGACTTCCAGGACGTCAAGACCGTCATGCACGAGCAAGGGATGGCGATGATGGGTTCGGCCTGCGCTTCGGGCATGGACCGGGCGCACATCGCGGCGGAACAGGCCGTGGCCTGCCCGCTGCTCGAGGGCGTCAACCTCTCCGGCGCGCGCGGCGTTTTGGTCAACATCACCGCCGCCAGGTCGGGCCTGAAACTGCGCGAGACGAAGGAAGTGATGGAGACGATACGCAGCTTCGCCGCCGAGGACGCTACCGTGATCCTGGGCGCGGTCTACGACGAGGACATGGGCGATGAACTGCGGGTTACAGTGGTCGCGACCGGACTGGGCCAGCCGGCCACCATACGCCAGACCAAGCCGCAGTTGGTGGTGAAAAATGGCACCGACAATATGCCGGTGACCGGTGTCGACTACGCGGCGCTGGATGCGATGCCGGCGGTGATCCGCAAGAACCGGGCCTCGACCATCGAGGCGCTGCAGCAAAACGGGATGGACAAGTATGATATTCCCGCCTTCCTGCGCAAGCAGGCTGACTGAGCTGTGCGATCAGCGGGCTGGCCGCGCTCCGGGTCGCGCGGCCAGCCCTGCCCTTATGTTAAAATTGCCCGGATTTCTGATTCGAACAAAAGACGCGGTCTTTGCCTGTAGCCGATTACGAATCCTTACAAAACGGTACAACTTGCGCTCTAGCCTTTTGCTGCATTTCTACTCGGCAACACATCAACCATAATGCTAAAACAACGTACGCTTAAGTCTGTCATACGCGCGACCGGCGTCGGACTGCATTCGGGCGAGAAGGTGGAACTGACGCTGCGCCCGGCGCAGCCGAACACGGGCATCGTGTTCCGGCGCCTGGACCTGCCACAGCCGGCGGATTTGCGCGCCGACGCCTACAAGGTGGGCGACACCCGCCTGTGCAGCACGCTGCAGGAGGGCAGCGTCAAAGTTGCCACCGTAGAGCACCTGATGTCGGCTTTTGCCGGGCTGGGCGTGGATAATGCCTATGTCGATCTCACCGGGGCGGAAGTGCCCATCATGGACGGCAGCGCCTCGCCTTTCGTGTTCCTGCTGCAGTCGGCTGGCATCGTCGAGCAGCCCGTCGCCAAGCGTTTCATCCGCATTAAAAAGGCGGTTGAAGTCAGGGAGGGTGACAAATGGGCGCGGTTCGAGCCCTACGCCGGTTTCAAGCTGTCTTTTTCCATAGTCTTCGACCACCCGGTGTTCGACAAGTCCAGCCAGAAAGTGGTGGTCGACTTCGCCGAGACTTCGTATGTCAAGGAAGTGGCGCGGGCGCGCACCTTCGGCTTCATGCAGGACGTGGAAAGCCTGCGCGCCAGCGGCCTCGCCATGGGCGGGAGTCTGGACAACGCCGTAGTCATGGACGAGTACCGCGTACTGAACGCAGACGGTTTGCGCTATACCGACGAATTTGTGAAGCACAAGATACTGGACGCGATCGGCGACCTGTATTTGCTCGGCCATCCTTTGATCGGCGCGTTTTCCGCGCACAAATCCGGCCACGGTCTGAACAATGCGCTGCTGCGCGCCACCCTGGCTCAGGCCGATGCCTGGGAATACGCGAGTTTCGATCGCAGCGAGGACGCTCCGGCCGGGCTCACCCGTTTTCTAGCCCAGGCGGCTTGAACTAGCGCCGATTTCCGGCGCGCGCGGATCGATTTCCGGGCCGCGCCGGACAAGCCGGACTCTGCACTCAGCGTTCACCCTCGATTGCGCTGGCGCGCTTCGCGCCGGGCCTGCGCGTCCGGCTCCTGCGCCGGTCTGTCGCGCGCCGCCATTTGCTCAAGCGCTCGTTTGAGCTCTGAATCCGGCAGTTGCTTCGCTAGGGCTTCGAGGCTTTCAGCCCCGGCCGGGCTTAGTTGCGCGCGTTTCGGCACCATTTCGCGCGCAGGCTCCTGGCTGGGTTGCACTTCCACACGAATTCCGGTAACCTCGGTCCCGAATCTCGAAAAATCGTTGACTAATCGAGGGCTTAGCAATCTTAGTTTCGCTGCAACCGCGCTATTTTCGGCGAAAATAATGACCGTTTGCTGCTTGTAATTGACGATAGACGAAGAACGCAACAATTGCTGCGGCAACAGCTTGCTGTAAATACGCCGTAATTCAATGAGCCGCTCCGCCTGAGGTAACAGAGCCGCTATACCAGCGGCAGAACCGAGGTAGGCGCGAAGTATCTTGGAATGCATGGAGCAGTCTCTCGGAGGGGATCGTGCATATTATTCTGGTATCGAATCGGCTGGCAACGGCCAAATCGATTTCGCTAGGCACGCACCACGTGATCCTGGGCGTGGCGCTGCTGCTCGCCGCCGTCGTGGCCTTGTCCAGCTCTATGTTCTATTTGGTATTCCGCCACGCGGTGGAGGTCAGACTCCCCGTGGTGCAAAATCTCCTGCTGTCGGCGCAAGAGCAGCAGACCAGGAATGCCAAGGCGTTCATGCGCGAAAACCTGAACGCGATCGCTGTGCGGGTCGGGGAAATGCAGGCGCAACTGGTGCGGCTGGATGCGCTGGGAGACCGCCTGTCGGCGCTTGCGGGCATCAAGCCGCAGGAATTCCGCATGAGCGAACTGCCCGCTCTCGGCGGCGCGCTACCGGCTGGCATCCCGGCGCAAGACCTGTCCATGGACGAGCTTAGCGGGCGGCTTGATGCGCTTTCCAAACATCTGGACAACCGCAACGACTACTTGGGTATTCTTGAAGACCGTTTGTTCGACGCCAAGGCGAAAAAGATGCTGATGCCGACGGTCAGTCCGGTTGCCATGGGCTGGAACGAAAAAAATTTCGGCTGGCGCATCGACCCGTTTACCGGACAGAAGGCCATGCACGAGGGCACCGACTTCATGGTCGACATGCGCACGCCCGTCCACGCCGCAGCCGCAGGCGTGGTGGTCGTCGCGCAGCGTCATCCTCAATATGGCAACATGATAGACATCGACCACGGCAACGGCTTTACCACCCGCTACGCGCATTTGTCGAAGCTCATGGTCAAGCCAGGCGACGTGGTCCAACGCGGTGCGATCGTCGGCCTGTCCGGGTCCACCGGGCGCTCCACCGGCCCGCATCTGCATTTCGAGGTGCGCTATAAGGGCGTAGCGCAGAATCCAAACCGCTTTCTGCGGGTTTCGGCCGCCAGCCTCGTAAAGAAGTGATCCTGGCATAGCGGGGCGGGACGAGGCGCGACCCTCGCGCATCCTCGCTCTTGCCCTGGCGTCGCGCGATTTGACCTGCGCATGCACGCACCGTCGGATCGACCCATGGCGCCAGGCTTTGGCTGTTCCAGCCGTTTAGGGCCGGGCAGGCATGGTAAAATTCGCGCTCTCTTTCCCTGATCTTTCCCCCTGACAGTTAATGTTCACCCGCACCCTTACCCGCGTTTTCGGTAGCCGCAACGACCGGCTAATCAAGCGATATAACAAGTCGGTGCAGCAAATCAATGCGCTCGAGCCGGCCATTTCCGCGTTGTCGGACGAGACTCTGCGTGCCAAGACCACCGAGTTCAAGCAGCGCGTGGCAAAGGGCGAAACGCTGGACGACTTGCTGCCCGAAGCTTTTGCCGTGGTGCGCGAGGCGGGCAAGCGGGTGCTCAATATGCGCCATTTCGACGTGCAGCTGATCGGCGGCATGATCCTGCACGCCGGCAAGATCGCGGAGATGCGCACCGGCGAGGGCAAGACCCTGGTCGCGACACTGCCCGCCTATCTGAATGCGCTGTCGGGCCTGGGCGTGCACATCGTCACCGTGAACGACTACCTCGCCAGCCGCGATGCCGAATGGATGGGCCGCGTCTACCGTTTTCTCGGACTTTCGGTCGGGGTGAACCTGTCGCAGAGCGCGCCGGACGTGAAACAGCAAGCTTACGCAGCCGACATTACCTACGGCACCAACAACGAGTTCGGTTTTGACTACCTGCGCGACAACATGGCGATGCAGGTGGCGGACCGCTATCAGCGCAAGCTTAATTTCGCCATCGTCGACGAGGTCGACTCGATCCTGATCGACGAAGCGCGCACGCCGCTGATTATCTCGGGCCAGGCCGAAGATCACACCGATCTGTATTACCGCATGAACGAGGTGGCGCCGCTGCTGGTGCGTCAAGCAGAGGAAGACGGCCCGGGCGACTTCTCCGTGGACGAAAAGCAGCGCCAAGTGCTGCTGACGGAAGCGGGTCACGAGCACGCGGAGGAGTTGCTTGCGCGCGTAGGGCTGCTGCCCGAGGGGCGTAGCCTGTACGAGCCCACATTCATCAACCTGATGCACCACCTGTATGCGGCGTTGCGCGCGCACAACCTGTTCCTGCGCGACACGCACTACGTGGTGCAGGAGGGCGAGGTCATCATCGTCGACGAGTTCACCGGGCGCCTGATGTCGGGGCGACGCTGGTCCGACGGACTGCACCAGGCGGTGGAGGCGAAGGAGAACGTTTCGATCCAGAACGAGAACCAGACGCTCGCGACCATCACGTTCCAGAACTATTTCCGCATGTACGCCAAGCTCGCCGGCATGACCGGGACGGCCGACACCGAGGCCTACGAATTCCAGGAAATCTACAGCCTGGAAACGCTGGTCGTGCCCACGCACAAACCGATGATCCGCGACGACCGCGAGGACCTCGTATACCAGACGATCAAGGAGAAAAACGACGCCATCGCCGCGGCGATCAAGGAATGCTACGACAAGGATCAGCCGGTGCTGGTGGGCACCACTTCGATCGAGAATTCCGAGCTGCTCTCGAGCATGTTGGACAAGCAAAAGCTGCCGCACCAGGTGCTCAATGCGAAGCAGCACGCGCGCGAGGCGGAAATCGTGGTGCAGGCCGGCCGGCCGAAGATGGTCACCATCGCCACCAACATGGCCGGCCGCGGTACCGATATCGTGCTCGGCGGCAATGTCGAGCGCGCGATCGACATGCTGCGCGCTGACCCAGAGGTGGACGATGCGGAGAAAGAACGCCGTGCGCTGGCGCTGCGGGAGGAATGGCAACAGCTGCACGCCAAGGTCATCGCCGCCGGCGGCCTGCACATCATCGGCACCGAGCGCCACGAATCGCGCCGCATCGACAACCAGTTGCGCGGCCGCTCCGGGCGCCAGGGCGATCCCGGGTCCTCGCGTTTCTACCTGTCGCTGGAAGATCCGCTGCTGCGCATTTTCGCCGGCGACCGCGTGAAGGCGATCATGCAGCGGCTGAAAATGCCGGAAGGCGAAGCCATCGAGAGTTCGTGGGTGTCACGCTCTATCGAATCGGCGCAGCGCAAGGTCGAGGGGCACAACTTCGACATCAGGAAGCAGTTGCTGGAGTACGACGACGTCGCCAACGATCAGCGCAAGGTCATCTACGAGCAGCGAAACGAACTGCTCGAGAGCAGCGACGTCAGCGCAACCATCACCTCGCTGCGCCAGGGCGTGGTGAGCGATATTTTTCGCGCCCACATCCCGCCGGAGAGCGTGGAAGAACAATGGGACGTGCCCGGCCTGGAAAAGGCCTTCGCCTCGGAACTGCAGTTCGAGATTCCGGTGAGTGCCTGGCTGGATGCGGACGCCAACCTGGACGATGAGGCGCTGCTCGAAAGAGCGGTGGCCGAAGCCGACCGCCGGTACCGCGAAAAATTCTCGCTCGCGCCGGACGAAGCCCTGCATCAATACGAGCGCTGGGTCATGCTCAGCAGCCTGGACCAGCATTGGCGCGAGCACCTGGCCGCGCTCGACCATCTGCGCCAGGGCATACACCTGCGCGGCTATGCGCAGGTGGATCCCAAACAGGCGTACAAGCGCGAAGCGTTCGAGTTGTTTGCGAGCATGCTCGAAAGCGTCAAACTGGAGGTAACCAAGACCCTGGCGGCGGTACAGGTGAATTCCGAATCCGAACTGGCCGAAGCGGCGGCGGAAGCCGCACCGGCGGTCGAAAATGTCAAATACCAGCATGCCGGCTATGACGAGGCGCTCGTCGCCGATGCGGCCGAGGAGAAGCCCAAGGAGCGGCCGTTCGTGCGCGAGATGGGCAAAATCGGCCGCAACGATCCCTGCCCCTGCGGCTCGGGCAAGAAGTACAAGCAATGCCACGGGAAACTGACTTAGGGCGGGGGCAACCATGCCTGTGAATCTGGTTCCGCCAAAACCTGAAGACCTGTTGCCGGTAAGCGGCGTGCTGCTGGGCGTCGCCGAAGCCGGCATGCGCAAGGCAAACCGCAAGGACCTGCTGGTCATGCGCCTGGCCGAAGGCGCGAGCGTCGCTGGCGTGTTCACGCAGAACCGCTTCTGCGCCGCGCCGGTGCTGGTGTGCAAGGAAAACCTGGCGCTGGAGCGGCCGGTGCGCGCGCTGCTGGTGAACACCGGCAATGCGAATGCAGGCACCGGCGAGGACGGTCTGGCGCGCGCGCGCCAGACCTGCGCCGAACTCGCGGCAGCGCTCGGTTGCGACGGTTCGCAGATCCTGCCATTTTCCACCGGCGTGATCATGGAGCCCTTGCCGGTGGAGCGCGTCGTGGCGGCACTGCCGCGCGCCCTTGCCGACTGCCGCGAGGACAACTGGGCGCGCGCGGCCGAGTCGATCATGACCACGGACACCGTGCCCAAGGCCTGCTCGCGCCGACTCGAACTCGGCGGCAAGCCCGTGACCGTCACCGGAATCGCAAAGGGCGCGGGCATGATCCATCCCGATATGGCGACCATGCTCGGCTTTGTTGCAACCGACGCGGCGGTAAGCCAGACGGCACTGCAAAGTATGCTGGAGTGGGCCGCAGCGAGCTCGTTCAACCGTATCACGGTGGACGGCGACACCTCGACCAACGATTCCTTCATGCTGATCGCGACCGGCGCCGCGGGCACGCAGACCATCACCGGGGAAAGCCACCGGGATTATGCGGCGCTCGCCGCAGCGGTCGCCGAGGTCGCGCTATGGCTGGCGCAGGCCATCATCCGCGACGGCGAGGGCGCCACCAAGTTCATCACGGTGCAGGTGGAAGGCGGCAAGAGCGAACAGGAATGCAGCAAGGTCGCCTATGCCATCGCGCATTCGCCGCTGGTGAAGACCGCGTTCTTCGCCTCCGATCCCAACCTGGGACGGCTGCTTGCCGCGATCGGCTACGCCGGCATCGCCGACCTCGACGTCGGCAGGGTGCAGCTGCATCTGGGCGATGTGCTCGTGGCCAAGGACGGGGGCCTCAATCCCGACTATCGCGAAGAGGACGGCCAGCGGGTGATGCAGCAAAGCGAAATCACCGTGCGGGTCGAACTCGGCCGCGGTTCGGCGCAGACCACGGTCTGGACCTGCGATCTGTCGCACGACTACGTTTCCATCAACGCGGATTACCGCAGCTGATCCGCAGCCGACCTATATGAGCGAACTGTCGAAATTTCTCGAGCGGGCCGAAGCGCTGGTCGCCCGTCTCGAAATATTATTGCCCGCGGTGCAGCCGCCGGTGGACTGGAACGCGAGCATCGCCTATCGCTGGCGCAAGGCGGTAGGGCACGGTCATCTGCAGCCGGTAGTCCATCCGCACAAGATCAGGCTTTCGGACCTGCGCGGCGTCGACCGGCAGAAGCATTTGATCGAACAGAACACGCGCCAGTTCGTGAACGGGCTGCCGGCGAACAACGTGCTCCTGACCGGGGCGCGCGGCACCGGCAAGTCTTCGCTGGTGAAGGCGGCGCTCAACAAGTTCCACCGCCAGGGGCTGCGCCTGATCGAAGTGGACAAGCACGATCTGATCGATCTGCCCGACATCGTCGACCAGATCTCGGTGCGCAGCGAGCGCTTTATCATCTTCTGTGACGACCTGTCGTTCGAGGCGGCCGAGGCCGGCTACAAGGCGCTCAAGGTGGTGCTCGACGGCTCGATCGCGGCGACTTCCGAAAACGTCCTGATCTACGCCACTTCCAACCGGCGTCACCTGATGCCCGAGTACATGCAGGAGAACCTCGAGTACAAGCATATGGGCGAGGAGATCCATCCGGGCGAAACTTCGGAAGAGAAGATATCGCTGTCTGAGCGCTTCGGCCTGTGGGTGTCGTTCTATCCGTTCGACCAGGACGACTACCTGGGCATCGTCGAACACTGGCTGGCCGAACTGGGCTGCTCGCCGCGGGAGATCGCGGCCACGCACGAGGAAGCGCTGCAATGGGCGCTGTCGCGCGGCTCGCGCTCGGGTCGCGTCGCCTGGCAGTTCGCGCGCGATGTGTCGGGCCGCTTGCGCGCCGCGGCCGCGCCGCGCGGCAAGCGCGGTTGAATACGCGCTTATTACGATGTGAGGGGATACGCCCCGGAGGAAGTCCCCTTGGGGGATCCCCTGCGGGGACTTTCCCCTCTCCCGTCTCCCGTCAAGCGGGACCGAGGAAGCGGGACCGAGGAAGGGGGATCGAGACCTTAGGGGCGCCTCCCCTCATACTCCCCTGAATCAGACTATTTCGATATTTCTGAAATGGCCTCCAAGTCTTCAATTGCCCCTCCCGTCGAAGTCGTTGCCGCGGTGATCGAGCGGCCGGACGGCTCGTTTCTGCTGGCGCAGCGCCCGGAAGGGAAGGTGTACGCCGGCTACTGGGAATTTCCAGGCGGCAAAGTCGAGCCGGGGGAGCCGCTGCCGGCGGCGCTGGCGCGCGAGCTGAACGAAGAACTCGGCATCGAGGTCGAAGCCGCGTATCCCTGGATAGTGCGCAACTACGCTTATCCGCACGCCCATGTGCGGCTGAATTTCTTCCGCGTGCGCGCCTGGCATGGTGAGGCGCACGGCAAGGAGTCGCAACGGCTTGCGTGGCAGCATGTATCCGCGATCGAAGTGGCGCCGCTCCTGGCGGCCAATGCGCCGGTGCTGCGCGCGCTGCAGCTTCCGTTTGAGTACGCGATTACCCACGCCGGTGAGATCGGAGCGCAGCAGCAGCTAAGCTGCCTGGGCCGGCGCCTCGCGCAAGGTCTCAGATTGATCCAGGTGCGCGAGAAAGGCATGCCGGCTCCCGCACTGGAGCGTTTCGCCGGGGAGGTGATCGCATTGGCGCGGACGCACGGCGCGCGCGTGCTCATCAACGCCGACATCGACCTGGCGTTGCGCCTGGGCGCGGACGGCGTGCATCTAAGCGCGGCGCAGCTCGCTCATTTGCAGCGGCGGCCGGCGCTGGATTGGTGCGCCGCTTCCTGTCACAACGCAGAGGAACTCGCAGGCGCAGCACGCGTAGGTCTCGATTTCGCGGTGCTCGGCCCGGTGCAGTCGACGCCTACGCATCCGCAAGCGCAGCCGCTGGGCTGGGAACGCTTCGGCGCGCTGGTGCGGGGAGCCGCCATGCCGGTGTTCGCGCTGGGGGGTATGGTGCCGGGTGACATGGAGTCCGCCTGGCGCCGCGGTGCGCACGGTATCGCCATGGTGCGCGGGAGCTGGTAGCGCGCTGTCTTGCGGTCCCGAGTGTGCCGCGCCTGGCCTATGCCGGCGCCGAGCCGTTATCGTCTTCTTCGTTCTTGGCCGCCACGCGATATTCCTCGTTCGCCCAGGCGCCCAGGTCGATCATCTTGCAGCGTTCGGAACAGAACGGGCGGAATGGGGACGTAGTGTCCCAGCGCACCGCTGTGCCGCAGCGCGGGCAGTTGACTGTTCGGCTATTCCGGGTCATCGCAGGGCAAGATTGAATATGGCCGCAAAGCGAATATTAGCGTGGGTCTTGGTGTTACACACATTTTCTAGCTGCATACCTAGCTACTCAGGGTAAACGTGTTGGACGTCCGCTTCACTTATTACAATATCACGCGCTGCGCGGTTGTGTGTGGATCGCGCGTATAGCCAAAAGGGAGGCACGGCCGATAGGGTGAATTCGCAATAGTGCCCGTAAACGGTTTCCTGCGCTGCCCTGACTGTCCAGCCGCTTGGCTGTCAGCGCCCGAACAGCCCCTTCAATTGATCCTTGAGCCTGTTCTCAATCTTCGACTTCACTTCCTCTTTCTTTTCGTCGATCTTCTGCTGTGCCGCGCCGCGCATCAATGCATTGAAGTCCAGCCTATAGCTCAGCGACGCATACGGGCCCGAAATGTGTACGGGGATCGTAATCCCATCGAGCTCTGACCTATCCTTGCCGCCCTGTCCGGCCGCCGTGGCGACCAGCGTCGCTTTGGCCAAATAATCGACGCGGTCGGCGCCGATATTGATATCTCCTTCGCCAGCCATGCGCAACAGCGGGGACTTCAGCGACAAATCGGAATTGCGCGCAATGCCGTTCTTGATCGCGAAGCTTGTCTTCAGCTCGGTAAAATCGGTCTTTTCCGCGACATTGGACGCCTGGGTGGTCTCGCCTTTGAGCGAGCCGAGCCTGGCCCTTGCATTGCGTATCGTTGCAGCAATATTGATGCCTTTCAGCGCGCCGTCGGTAAGGTCGAGCGAGGCCGAGCCGTTCAGCGCTTTCTTGATCGCGGACAGCGTTTTGCCCTCACCGGAGACATCGAGCGTCACGCGGCCTTTGCCTTCGAGCATGTCTTTGTCGATGGCATCCCTGAGCAATGGGCCGATGCTGATTCCGGCAAGGTTCTGCTTGACCGTGATCTGCGGCGTCGCCGCGGCGACGAGCGACAAGCTGCCGTTCAATGTGCCCTGGTACAGACTGGCGGTCAGCGGATTCACCTCCAGGCGCCCGCCGCCCGCTTTCACGTCGAGTCGCACGTTCTGCGCCTTGAGGTTCGCTACCTTGAGCGTGCCCACCCTGATGCTGCCTTTCGCCTGCAGAGCTTTCAGCGCCGAGAAATCGAGCGTCTGCTCCGGCTTCTTGCCCGCTTGGGCGGCTTGGCCTTCAGGCTTCTTCGCACCGGTGTAGCGGTCCACATCGAGTTTGTCCACATTGACGTCAAACACGTAGAACGGCGGGTTGAAATGCGCAAGCCCGGCTTTGCCGGTCACAGTGGATTCGTCGAACTTGGTGGAAAAATCCAGGCGGGCACTTTGCTTCGGCAGGTTTGCGTGGGCGCTGCCGATGATGTTGATCGCAACTGGCCTGCGCGCGGAATTCGCATCGGTGACCGTGATCTCGGCGTTGAGCTTGTTCAGCTCATAGACTTGCGCATCGAGATCAACCGCGAGCGGGCTGGCGAGCTTGCCCTCGATCGTTTTGTCGCCCTGCTTGGCGTCGAACTCTAGCACCAACGCGTCCGACTTTATCGCTCTCGCATCGCCCTCGGCGCTGCCCTTGATGCTGAGCGCAGCGAGCTTGACGCCGGCTGCTTCGCCTTTGGCACTAAGGTCGATGTCTTCGAGCTTGAAATGCCTGCTGTCGGGATCGAACGTGAGCCGTGTCTTCAGGCGCGTATCGACATTCAGCTTCGGTTCGCTTGCGCCGATCGCCATTGCAAGGTCGATGTCGCTTGGTGTCCCCGCCGCGATCTTGCCGGTTTTCAGATTCAGCCTGCTCAGCGTGTATTTCGCGCCGCTGCGGTCGTCGACATAGCCCAGGCGCGCGTCTTCGATGAGCACATGGTCGATACTGAAGCGAATCGGCCCATGCGTCGATTGTTCCTCCCCGGCAGGCACCTGCTTCGGCTTGTGCGCTTCGCTACCCGTGAGGTCGTCCACATTGGTGGTTCCGCTCTTGTATTTCACCAGATTCGCGCGCAAGCCGCGGACCTCGATCTGGTTGACTACGAGTTCATGCGATAGCAGCGGCAACAGCTGCAGCGCCACGCGCGCAGCTTTGACCGACGCGAACGCCTTGTCGCTCGCGCGCTCGGACAACGAAAGCCCTCCAAGACTCGCGCCCAGCGTCGGATAAAACGTCAGCTTGATGTCGCCGTCGATCTTGAGCGTGCGGTCAAGGTCTTCCCTCACCAGGCGCACGATCTGCGGCTTGTAGTCGTTGGGGTTGAACGTCGCGGCGACGTATGCTGCCACGGCAACCAGAATGGCAGCAATGCCGCCCACCGTGAGCAAAAGGTATTTCAGGATTTTATTCATGGCATTCAGCCCCCTTCATTCGACCTGGCAGTTCGTGGGGCCTGCGCAAGGCAAGCATGGCGCCGTTCCTGTCGCGCTATTTTCCCAACAGCCCGAACACCTTCTTTGCCATCCCGGTCGCGCTGCCGGCCGGATCCTTGCGGATCGCTTTCTCCTGCTCGGCAATCATCAGGAACAGACCGTCGAGCGCTTTCTGCGTAACGTAATTCTCAATCTTGGCCTCCTTCGCGTCGACCAGGCCGAATCGCGCCGCCTTGCCTGCGAGCATATTGTACTTCTCGGCGAGCCCCACCTTGGCGGTAGCCTTGGTGACGATCGGGAGGAATTTGGCCGCGAGTCGGCTGCTCGTAGTCTTGCGAAAATAGTCGGTTGCAGCAGTGTCCCCACCGGTCAAAATGCCCTTGGCGTCCTGCATGCTCATGTTCCTGATGGCGCTGATCAGCAGCACCTTCGCCTGCGGCACCGCCTGCTCGGCTGCCCGGTTCATCGCGGTTACCAGGTCGTCGGCCTGTTTCTGCATGCCGAGCAACCGCAAGCCGCCTTCCACGCGCTGCAAGGCACCGGGTAGCGGTATCCTGACCTTGTCATTGCCGAGAAAGCCGTTTTTTACACCCAGTTCGGACACTGCGGCCGCTGAGCCCTGCGTCAACGCGTCTTTCAAACCGCTGACGGCGTCGGCGTTGCTAAGGTTGCCCAAGCCGAGTGCGAGCGCCTGAGTGCTGATGACCATGCAGGCGACAAGCCAGGTGACGACGCGCATGAATGCCTCCTCTTGATTTGGTGCGATGCTCAGGCCGTGTACACGATAGCTGAATTATTGTTGGTTCGGTGGTGGGGGCATTGACCCAAATGAACGGCGATCGGGTTGACTTGTCCCTACGTGGGCCCGCGACGGCAGGCAAAGAACGTCACGCAGCGCAGAGCTGACTCAATGGCCTCACGTGCCGTGGCATCTGCGGAGCATTCAGGGGACGATATTGAATATTCCTGGACGTTGAAGGACCTGCCTAGAGATTGCACAGGGTAAGCTCGAATTCCACGTTCGAGGTGCTGCTGTGCGGACGCACATCGTCACCGAATATCGCGAAGCGTATATTGAGCGCATATTTGTTCGCGCTGATCTCCGGAATGAATTCAGCATCCTGCGGCAGGCGGATGCCCACCATCTGCACCACTCTGCCGCCGAGCATCTGCTGATAAATGCCTTGCTGGGCGACGACCTTCGACGGCTTGCCGCTCTCGCGCAACAGCCGCAACACGATGGCTGAAGCGTCGCGGACCGGGTACAGCGGGTTGATCCAGCCGTGCAGGTCGAAGGCACGCGAACTGGAATCGCGATGCAGCCAGTAGTGGTACGAGGGCAGATCGAACTCGCATACGCCGCCGGGAATCCCGGTGCGCTGCTTGATCGACATCAGCCACTCGTTCTCGCGCAGATACTGGCCGATCTTGCCTGTCATGTTGAACAGCGCCGAACTTGCTTGCTCGATTTCAGCGATTACCTGGTTGAGCGCATCCTCGGAAATTTCCGGGTTGTTGCGGAACGACAGCAGCACCTGCTTTTGCCGCTCCAGTTCCTGCAGCAGGTCCGATTTAAGGTCGGCGCGGCTTGCGACTTCCAGGATCTCGAACAGCGTGAGCAAAGCAGCGTGGTGATCGAGTGCATCCTGGCGCGCGAGAAAGAAGCGCGCGCGATCGAACAGATCCTCCAGTCGCAACAGCGTGCGGATGCGCTCGTTGAAAGGATACTCGTAAGTGATCACTATCGCGACAACCCTCCAGGGTGAGGCTTTGTTTTGAGGATTTTGACCGATTCGTCAACAATTTACAACTTCATTCCTCTGCCGCGGCAAGTTGCAGGTAGCGCCGGTGCAGTGCCTCGGCTTCGTCGCGCAGCTGCGCCAAGTCGCGGCTGTTGTCGATCACATCGTCGGCGGCGGCGACGCGCGCCGCGCGCGATACCTGGGTCGCCATGATGGCACGCACCTGCGCTGCCGAAATTCCGCTGCGCGCCGCGACGCGCTCGACCTGCAGTTGTTCCGGGCAGTCCACGACCAGGACGCGCTGGCAACGGGCGCGGTAATCACGTGACTCGATCAGCAGCGGCACCATCAGGATCACATAAGGGCCGCGTGCATCCCGCGCCAGCTCTTCCGAGCGGCGGCGAATCAGGGGGTGCAGAATGGCCTCGAGCTCGCTTTTTCTTGTGACGTCGGCGAATACCAGTTCGCGCATGCGGGCGCGCGCGAGCGCGCCCTCGGCGGTGATGTAATCCGCGCCGAAGGCCGCGCGGATTGGCGCTATCGCCGCGCCGCCGGGACCGGTGAGTGCATGGGCGATGGCGTCGGTGTCGATCACCGTCGCGCCGAGCTCCTCGAATATCCGCGCTACGGTGCTCTTTCCGCTGCCGATGCCGCCGGTCAGTCCTACGACATAGGGCATCGATTTGTTCCTGAAGCGTTCAGGCGCGGTTGCGGGTGCATTAGAGCAGGTTCAGATAGGCATGGGTTAGCGGTCCGCCCCAGAACAGCGCGATTACGCCCGCGACCGCGAGGTACGGGCCGAACGGGATCGGCACATTGCGCCCGTGCTTGGCGAACAGCATGAGCGAGATGCCGACGATCGCGCCGACCAGCGAGGAAGCAAGCACCACCAGCGGCAACATCTGCCAGCCGAGCCATGCGCCGATTGCGGCAAGCAGCTTGAAGTCGCCGAAGCCTATGCCTTCCTTGCCGGTGACGATGCGGAAGCCCCAGTACACGCACCACAGCGAGAGATAGCCGGCACACGCACCGATCACGGCCGAGCCGAGGTCGGCATAGGTGCCGGCGAGGTTGAGCAGCAGCCCGGCCCAGACCAGCGGCAGCGTGATCGAGTCCGGCAGCAGCTGGGTGTCGAAATCGATGAACGCGAGGGCGATCATGCACCACAGGAATGCCATCGCCGCGAATGCGCTCAGGCCGAAGGCGAAGTGCCACGCCGCATAGGCACTCGCGAGCCCGCTCAGGGCTTCGACCAGCGGATAGCGCGGACTGATGCGAACGCCGCAGGCGGCGCATTTGCCGCGCAGCGCGATATAGCTCGCGACCGGAATGTTCTGCAGTGCCGTGATCGGTTGCGCGCAGGCGGGGCAGCGCGAGCGCGGCAGCGCCAGATTGAACGGTTCCTGCGCAGGTGGCTGCTCGCCGCGCAGTTCGGCGCACTGAACTTCCCAGTCGCGCTGCATGATCTTGGGCAAGCGGTAGATCACCACGTTCAGGAACGATCCGACACACAGGCCGACCGCGAGGCAGAGCCACGGAAAGACGGCAGGATCGGTTAGGGATCCTAGGGGCGCCATATGGCTGGAGACGGGAGGGGCGAGGACGGCGGAGGCGCGCCCGTCAGACGCTTGCTTGCGTCCCGCCTCCTTCCTCCGCCTTCTGCGTTAGACAGCGGCACCGAGTTTGAAGATCGGCAGGTACATCGCGATCACCATGCCGCCGATCAGCGTACCCAGTACCACCATGATGACCGGTTCCATCAGGCTGGAAAGTGTTTCCACGGCGGTGTCGACTTCGGCTTCGAAAAAATCGGCAACTTTGGACAGCATACTGTCGAGCGCGCCGGATTCCTCCCCGATCTGCACCATCTGAATGACCATGCTCGGGAACTCCCCCGTGTCCGTCATCGCCGCCGTAAGGCTGGAGCCGGTACTGACCGCCTGCTGGATTTGCTTGGTCGCGACCAGGTAGACGTAATTGCCCGAAGCGCCGCCCACCGAGTCAAGCGCCTCTACCAGGGGCACGCCGGCCGCAAACATGGTCGAGAGCGTGCGCGTCCAGCGCGCGATGGTCGAGATGCGTATCAGGTGGCCGAATACCGGGGCTTTGAGCAGCAGTTTATCCATGAAGATCTGCACCGCGAGCGAGCGCTTCCAGGCATACATGAAACCGTAGACGCCGCCGATGACTACCGGGAAGATGATGTACCAGTACTTGACGAAAGCGTCGGATATCCCCATCACGAACAGGGTCGGCGCGGGCAGGTCGGCGCCAAAGCTGGTGAACACCTTCTTGAACGAGGGGATCACAAAAATCATGATCACAGCGGTGATGATGAAAGCGACCGCAATAATGGAGACGGGGTAGAACAGCGCGGATTTGATTTTGGACTTGATCCCCTGGGTTTTCTCCTTGTAGGTCGCGAGCCGGTCGAGCAGGGATTCGAGAATACCGGCCTGCTCGCCCGCGCCCACCAGGTTGCAGAACAGGGGGTCGAAATACAGCGGAAATTTGCGGAACGCCTGGGTCAGGCTGGAGCCGGTCTCGACATCGGTCTTGATCGACATCAGCAACTGCGAAACCGCCGGGTTGCTGTGGCCCTTGCCGACGATGTCGAAAGACTGCAGCAGCGGCACGCCGGCTTTCATCATGGTGGCGAGTTGGCGCGTGAACAGCGTGACGTCCTTGTCGGAAACTCTGCCGCCTCCGCCGGCGCGCTGCTTCTTTACCTTGGTCACGAGGATGCCTTGGCGTCGCAGCGTGGCGTTGACCACCGCTTCGCCCTGGGCGCGCAACTCGCCCTTCACGACCTTGCCCTGTTTGTCCTTACCCTCCCAGGCGAAGGTGAAGTCCTTGATCTTGTCTTTTGCCGCTGCGGCTGTGGCCATGTTTTCCTCCGGCGCTTTCCGACGGCGCCTATCGCATTACCGGTGCATTCATGATGCACTGCCCGTGGCTTTTTGTAAAGCCTGAGGTTGTTCGCCTAATCTATTGAAGATGTGAATAATTTCACAGTATTTTGTCGCGCATGAGCGCGCCCTGCCGCGCTTGGCGCGGGATCAGGGCTGGTCCTGCATGGCGAGCGCGTCAGCCTTTGGTCTGAACAGGCGCACGATCCTTACCACGCGGTCCTGGGTCTGCACGATTTCCATCGGCACGCCGGCGATTTTCAGGCTGACGCCGGCTTCAGGAATGTCCTGAAAGTGCTCGATGATCAGGCCGTTGAGCGTCTTGGGTCCCTCGAGCGGCAGCATCAGGCCGAGCTTGCGATTGAGCTCGCGCAAGGGGCTGGTGCCTTCGACCAGCGCGCTCTCGTTCTTGTCCCAGGCACGGATGGTGGCAACCGAAGGTGCGTTGGTGGTGAACTCGCCGATGATCTCCTCGATGATGTCCTCCAGCGTCATCAGGCCCTGCAGTTCGCCGTATTCGTCGACGACCAGGGCTAGACGCTGGTGGTTTTCCTGAAAGTACTGGATCTGTGCGAACAGCGGCGTACTGGCCGGAATGAAATAGGGCTCGGTGAGCAGCTCGGCGAGCTTGTCGCGGTCGAGGTCGCCTTCGCGCATCAGCGCCAGCACTCTGCGCAGGTGCAGGATGCCGGCGATGTTGCCGAGTTCGCTGCGGTATACCAGCAGCCGCGTGTGATAGCTGGTGGCGAGCTGTTCGGCGATGAGCTCCGGCGGCGCCTCCAGATCGACGGCTTCGATCTGCGCGCGCGGCGTCATTACGTCCTCCACGGTCACGCGCTCGAGATCGAACAGGTTGACCAGGATGCTGCGGTGCTTCTTCGGGATATAGTGCCCTGCCTCCAGCACCAGCGAGCGCAGCTCCTCGGCGCTGAGGCGCTGCGGCTCGCCACTTGCCGGCGGCTTGAAGCGCAGCAGCGTGAGCAGCGCGGAAACGAACAGATTGACGAACCATACGACGGGGTAAACCAGCTTCAGCATCGGCGTGAGCACGTAACTCACGGCAAACGCGATGCGCTCGGCGTGTGCCGCGGCGATCACCTTGGGCGTGATCTCCGCAAATACCAGGATGAGGAAGGTGACCGCCAGGGTGCCCAGGCCGAGCGCGATCTTGTTCTCCCCGAAGAGCTGAATGGTAATCAAGCCGACCAGGGTCGCAGCGGCGGCGTTGACCAGGTTGTTGCCGAGCAGGATCACGCCGAGCAGCCGGTCGGTGTGGGCGAGCAGCGCGTGCGCCAGCCTCGCGCCGCGATGTCCCTGCTTGACCAGATGCTTCAGCCGGTAGCGGTTGAGCGCCATCATGCTGGTCTCGGCGAGCGAGAAAAATGCGGCTAGGATAAGCAGGACCACCAGCGCGCCGAACTGCGCCGATAATGGGATGTCTTTCATAACTGGGGCTGCGCCGGCCGATGAGCGCTAAACGCCGGCGGGCAAACGCTTCGTGCGCGAGCGCCGCGCCGTGTCCGATGTTCGGTATTTGGTGCGCTTTGTGCTGTGCCTGGCGCTTCGCACTCGGGCACCTATACCCTTCCAAGAACGACTTGGAGCACGAACATGCTGCCGACATAGGCGAGCACCAGCGCGAGGAAGCCGGCGAGTGTCCAGCGCAGCGCCGTTCGCCCGCGCCAGCCCCAGCCGTGGCGGCCGATCAGAAGCGCGGCGAAGATGATCCAGGAGATGACGCCGAACACGGTCTTGTGATTGACGCGCGCTGCCCGGCCGAACAGTTCCTCGGAAAACACGAAGCCGGATAGCAAGGTTAGGCTCAACAGCACGAAGCCGAGCGTCAGAATGCGAAACAGCAGCGTCTCGAGCGTCATCAGCGGCGGCAGCGACGCCCAGGGTCCGGCCATTGAGCCGCCCGAGGCTCCGGCCCGCTTGCCGGCGTGCAGCCGCCGTTCCAGCAGCGTCATCAGCGTCGCGTGCAGCGCGGCGATGGTGAACAGGCTGTAGGCGAGCATGGCGACCAGCAGGTGGATTCTGAAGATGAAAGTCTGCGTATACGCAGGGGTCGCCGGGCCCGGAAAAAACGCCGGCAGCAGCGCGCACACTGCCGCAAGCGGCATCACCAGTGCCTGCATGCCGGCGACGTCGTAGACCAGGCTCTCGAACCAGTAGATCAGCACGGTCAGCCATAGGGTCACCGACAGGGCCTGGGAAAAACCGAAATGCAACACGGGCTCGGCGATCAGGTTTGCGTAAAGCAGGTAGGAATGCAGCGCGAACGGCACGAGGATAGCCAAGCGCTCCAAGGAGATGCCCGCCCCGCCCGCGCCGGTTCTCCAGCGCGTGTGCCAAAAATGCCATCCCAGCGCGGCGTACAGGAGCGAGGTAAGGGTATGGAGTAAAATGTCGGGCATGCCCAAATTTTACACTACACAATGCTAGATAACCTGACCAACCGTTTGTCCAGGGTCATCAAGACCCTGCGCGGCGAGGCACGCCTGACCGAATCCAATGTTGCCGACGCGCTGCGCGAGGTGCGCATGGCGCTGCTCGAGGCGGACGTCGCCTTGCCGGTGGTGAAGGATTTCATCGCCGCGGTCCGGGAAAAGGCGATGGGCGAGGAGGTGATCGGCAGCCTTACACCGGGCCAGGCTCTGGTGGGCGTGGTGCAGCGCGAACTGGCGCGGCTGATGGGCGGGGAAGGCTCCGCGCTCGACCTCGCCGTCACCCCGCCTGCGGTTATCCTGATGGCCGGCCTGCAGGGCTCGGGCAAGACCACCACCAGCGGCAAGCTGGCGAAGTTCCTCGCGGAGCAGAAGAAAAAACCGCTGCTCGCGAGTTGCGACGTCTATCGCCCGGCGGCGATCGAGCAGTTGCGTACCATAGCCGGGCAACTGGAGGTCGATTTCTTCGAATCGGCACCGGGACAAAAGCCGCTGGACATTGCGCTGGCGGCGCTCGATTACGCTAAGAGGCATTACAACGACGTGCTCATCGTCGATACTGCCGGGCGCCTCGCGATCGACGCGGCGATGATGCAGGAGATCACCGAATTGCATGCCGCGCTCGGCCCGGCCGAGACGCTGTTCGTGGTCGATGCGATGCAGGGCCAGGATGCGGTCAACGTCGCCAAGGCTTTCAGCGAGGCGCTGCCGCTCACCGGCGTGGTGCTTACCAAGCTCGATGGCGATGCGCGCGGCGGCGCGGCGCTGTCGGTGCGGCAGGTCACCGGCAAGCCAATCAAGTTTGCCGGCGTCGGCGAGAAGCTCGCGGCGCTGGAAGCGTTCCACCCGGAGCGCATGGCCGCGCGCATCCTCGGCATGGGCGACGTGTTGTCACTGGTGGAGGAGGCGAGGAAAAGCGTCGATGTCGAGGAGGCGCAGAAACTCGCCGACAAGATCAAGCGCGGCAAGGGCTTCGACCTGGACGATTTCAAGCAGCAGATCGCCCAGATGCGCAAGATGGGCGGGCTTTCGTCGATGATCGACAAGCTGCCGGCGAAGCTGGCGCAGGCGGCACAGGCGCAGTCGGCGGACATGGGCGAAAAGCAGATGCGGCGCATCGAGGGCATCATCAATTCGATGACGCGGCAGGAGCGCTCGCGTCCGGAACTGATGAAGGCTTCGCGCAAACGCCGCGTCGCGGCGGGCGCTGGCGTGCAGGTGCAGGAGGTCAATCGCCTGTTAAATCAGTTCGAGCAGATGCAGAAAATGATGAAGCAGATGCAGAAGGGCGGAATGGCGAAGATGATGCGCGGGATGAAGGGGATGATACCCGGCATGCGCTAGGCTCTTCGCCGAACCCGGTTCATTGCGTCACTAATATCCGATCGCCGCCCCGTCGCTGCGCGGGTCCGAGCCGCCCGCGCGGGTGCCGCTGACCGGATCGATGCTGATGCCGTGCGCATGGCCGGCGAGCTCGTTCCACGCGCCCCAGCGGTTCAGTACATGTCCCCTGCGCTCGAGCTCATGCAAGGTGCTCGGCGCGTAGCGCCCCTCGATGTTGAGCAAGTCGCGTGGCTCGCCCAAGGCGAAGCGGCCGGAGAGCCAGCGCGGTGACTCGATCGCCTGCTGAACGTTGAGGCCGAAATCGATCATGGCGACGTAGGCCTGCAGCTGGATCTGCGGCTGACCGTCGGCGCCCATGCAGCCGAACGCCTGCCACAGCTTGTCGTCGCGGAAGGCGAGCGAGGCGATGAGAGTGTGCAGCGGGCGCTTCCCGGGCTCCAATCTGTTCGGATGCTCGCGGTCGAGCGAAAAATAGGCGCCGCGGTTTTGCAGCACAATGCCGCTTCTGCCGGCGACCACACCGGAACCGAACAGGCCATAGAGGCTGTGGATCAGCGAAGCCGCGTTGCCCTCGGCATCGACCGCGCAGATGTATACGGTATCGCCGGCAAGGCTGCCGTACGAGGGCACTTTGTCCCATGGCAGTGCGCGTGCCGGGTCGATCAGCTTGCGCCGCTCGTCGGCGTAGGCGCGCGACAGCAGGCGCTCTATCGGGACCTCCACAAAATCCGGATCCGCGATCCAGCGGTCGCGGTCATTGAAGGCGAGCTGTTTCGCCTGCACCAGAAGGTGCACGTGGTCCGCGCCCAGGTATTCCATTGCCCCGAGGTCGTAGGCTTCGATCAGGTTCAGCATCTGCAACAGCGAAATCCCCTGTGTGGGCGGAGGCGTTTGGTACAACCTGACGCCGCGATAGTCGGTGAAGACCGGCTCGCGCCACTGTGCGCGCTGCGCGCGAAAGTCGGCTTCGGTGAAAAATCCGCCGTTTGCGGCCGCATAACGCGAAAGCTCCTGCGCGATCTCGCCTTCGTAGTAGGCTTCTCGCCCGCCGGCGCCGACGGCTTCGATCGAGCGCGCGAGATCCGCGTTCACCAAGCTTTGTCCCGCGCGCGGCGCCTCGCCGCCTTTCAGAAAGATCGCGGCGGCTTCCCTGTTCTGCGCGAGTTCCGGCGCGGTCGCCGCGATCCAGTTTGCGAGGCGCTCGGTCACCGGAAAACCTTCGCGCGCATAGCCGGCGGCCGCTGCGAGATTGCGCGCGAGCGGCAGTCGCCCGTGCGCCGCGTGGGCTTCGCACCAGCTCGCTACCGCGCCGGGCACGGTGAGCGTCGCCGGCAGGATGCCGCGGAACGGGATCTCGTCCATGCCGCGCGCGGAGATGGCTTCGATTGCGGCGCTCGCGGCGGCGCAGCCGGCGCCGTCGAGCTGGCGCACGCGCTGGCGCTTGGCATCGTAAATCAGCCAGAACGCGTCTCCGCCCAATCCCGTCATATGCGGATAAAGCACGCTCAGGGCTGCGCTGGCGGCGATCGCCGCATCTACCGCCGAGCCCCCCGCTTTCAGAATTTCGACGCCGGCTTCGGAGGCCAGAGCGTGCGGACAGGAAACCATGCCGCGCGGCGCCAGCGTCGGCGGACGGCCGGTGTGGATTTCGATCATGTTGTTCTTTTGGCGCGAGAAAGAGGCCTATGGGAACACAATCAAAGCAGACAGGCAAATGCACGCGTGACATGCGCTCCTGCGCCATGCTCTCGTGCGACAGGCCTGCACGGACGAGACAGCAGCGTGCAGCCCGGGAAATGCCGGCGTGGCCGCAGATGTTCGAACACCGGCCGCCAGCCAAGGGTATTCTATTGAAAATCCTAAAAAATTCACCCCCGTTCGCCGGCATCGGTCCTGACAAATCCCTTGCCAATGAGCGTCAAATCATCGTAGAATCGCCCTCTTTTTCAAGTTTCGGGACAACGACATGGTTGTGATTCGCCTCGCCCGCGGTGGTGCGCATAAACGCCCGTTCTACAACATGGTGGTGGCGGACTCGCGCCGGGCCGCCGCCGGCAAGTTCATCGAGCGCGTGGGCTTCTACGATCCCAAGGCGCCCGAAGGCCGAGAGAACCTGCGCGTCGCCATGGACCGTCTGACATTTTGGAAAGGCAAGGGCGCGCAGCTCTCGCCCACGGTTGCAAGGCTGGTCAAGCAGTTTGGCAAGAAAGTCGCCGGTACCGCCGCTGCCGCAGCAGAGTAAGCAAGCCACGCGGCTGATCGTAATGGGGCGCGTCGTCGCCCCTTACGGCGTCAAGGGCTGGGTCAAAATAGAGCCCTACAGCGCAGTTCCAGACAGTTTGAAGGCGCACCCGTCGTGGTGGATAGGCAGGAACGGCGACTGGCGCGAATTGAAGGTTGCCGAGTGCGTACTGCAGCACGGGGCGAGTCTGGTGGCGCGATTCGATGGCTGCGTGGAGCGCGATGCGGCACTGGCATTGAAGGGCAGCGAAGTTGCGATTGAGCGCGGGGCGCTGCCGCAGAACGCGGACAACGAGTTTTACTGGGCCGACCTGGTCGGCCTGAAAGTCGTGAATGTGAAAGACGAGGAGCTCGGGGCGGTCGCCGAACTTTTCGACAACGGCGCGCATCCGGTGATGCGCATCGTCGATGGCAGGACCGAGCGCCTGCTGCCCTTCGTGGAGCAGGTGGTGCGCCAGGTGGACATGGCCAGGGGCCGGATCCGCGTGGAGTGGGAGCTGGATTGGTGATCCACTTCGATTGCGTGACGCTGTTTCCGCAGATGTTTGCGGCGCTCACCGAATCGGGTATCACCGGGCGTGCGCTGAAGGCGGCGCGCTACAGTCTGGAGTTGTGGAATCCGCGCGACTTCACCAGCGACAACTATCGCACGGTGGATGACCGGCCCTACGGCGGCGGACCCGGCATGGTGATGCTGGCCGAGCCGCTGGAACAGGCGATTCGGGCGGCGAAGGCCCGCGTGGCCGGCAGCGAGCGCAAGGTGATATACCTTTCGCCGCAGGGGCGGGTACTCGATCACCGCAAGGTGATGGAGCTCGTGGCCGGACCCGGGGCGGTGTTGCTGTGCGGACGCTACGAGAGTGTGGACGAGAGGTTGATCCGCCGCACGGTCGACGAGGAAGTCTCGATCGGCGACTATGTGCTCTCCGGCGGCGAGTTGGCGGCGATGGTGCTGATAGACGCGGTAGTGCGGCAGTTGCCCGGCGTGCTGGGCGGCGAGGATTCGGCGGCACAGGATTCGTTTGTGGACGGACTGCTGGATTGTCCGCATTACACCCGGCCCGAGGAGTATGCGGGCGAGCGCGTGCCGCCGGTGCTGCTCTCCGGCAACCACGCCGAGATCGAACGCTGGCGCCTGAAGCAGGCGCTGGGCAGAACCTGGCTGAGACGGCCGGATTTGTTGGGAAAGCGCGCCTTGAGCGCGGGAGAAGCGAAGTTGCTTGAGGAATTCAAGCGGGAACAGAATACTTGAGAGGCCGTTTCACGGTTACCGAAGCGGCGCCCGATGATACAAGGAGTGAAGTCATGAACCTGATTGAGAAGCTGGAAAACGAAGAAATCACGCGCTTGGGCAAGACCGTTCCGGTGTTCGCTCCGGGCGACACCGTGATCGTGAGCGTGAACGTGGTCGAGGGCGAGCGCAAGCGCGTGCAGGCTTACGAAGGCGTGGTCATCGCCAAGCGCAACCGCGGACTCAATTCCTCCTTCATCGTGCGCAAAATTTCCGCGGGCGAAGGCGTGGAGCGGACCTTCCAGACGTACTCGCCGCTGATCGCTTCGGTCGAGGTGAAGCGTAAGGGCGACGTGCGCCGCGCCAAGCTGTATTACCTGCGCGACCGTTCCGGGAAATCGGCGCGCATTCGCGAAAAGCTCACCAAGCGGGCGGTGCCAGAGACTGTCGTCGAAGAGGCGGCGGCAGAATAGGCTTTACTCTTCGCATCAAGAAAAACGGGACGCCGAGAGCGTCCCGTTTTTCTTTGTGGCTGCCCGTGTACCGCGCGCCGCGCGCTAGCCCGTGCACATCTGCTCGAGCAGCCGCTCCATGAAGGATTCGCACAGCGCGACCTGCTCCAGCGTCACGTATTCGTCGGGTTTGTGCGCCTGTTCGATCGAGCCCGGGCCGCAGATGATCGCGGGGATGCCCGCGCGCTGGAACAATCCGCCCTCGGTGGCATAGGCTACCTTGGAGGTGGACTTGTTGCGCGACAGCGCTTGCGCAAGCCGGGTGACCTGGTCCTCTTCAGCCGTGTTGAGTCCGGGGATCTCGGCCCTGGTCTCGAAGCTGATGCCGGTATTGGGATCTGTTCTTTGCATCTCCGGCAGAATCACGCGTTCGGCGTAGTCTTTGATCTCACGCTCCAGTGCGTCCGGATCGGCACCGGGCAGATAGCGGAACTCGAACTGAAAAGTGCACTCGCGCGGCACGATGTTGCCGGCGGTGCCGCCTGCGATCACCCCGGTCTGCAGCGTGGTAAACGGCACATCGAAGCCGTTATCCCGCGGTTCGCAATCGCGCATGCGCTCGGCCATGTGGCGGATGTAGCCGATGATGCGGGCGGCGTATTCGATCGCGTTTACCCCTTGCGGCGTGAGCGCCGAGTGCGCCTCCTTGCCGCGCACGCAGCATTGGTAGGAGCGCTTGCCCTTGTGCGCGATTACCGGCTGCATGCTGGTGGGCTCGCCGATGACGGCGCCGGCGGGACGAATGTCGTTGCGCGCCAGGTCTTCGAGCAGGCCGCGCGCGCCGATGCAGCCCACCTCCTCGTCGTAGGACAGGGCGAAATGGATCGGCGCCTTGAGGTTCGCCGCGGCGAAGCGCGGCGCCATGGCGAGGATCACCGCGAGATAGCTTTTCATGTCGCAGGCGCCACGGCCGTAGAGCTTATCGCCTATGAGTGTCGCCTTGAACGGATCGCTGGCCCAGTTCTGGCCGTCCACCGGCACCACGTCGGTATGACCGGACAGCACGATGCCGGGCTTCGCGCCTTTCTGCACCGTGGCGAACAGATTCGCCTTGTTGCCGCCGGCGTCGTAAGTGAGGCGCGACCCGATGCCGTAGCCCTTGAGGTAGTCGCGCGCCCACTCGATCAGGCCGAGATTGGAGCCGCGGCTGGTGGTGTCGAAGCCGATCAGGCGCTCGATGATGGCTAAGGTTTCCGGCTTGATCGACGGCTGTGTCGTTTGATTCATCATGAAACTCCGTCATTCAGATGGCAGGCGGAGAAATGCAGCGGCGCGACCTCGCGCAAAGCAGGCTGCTCGATTCTACACCGGGGCATCGCATGCGGGCAGCGCGGATGGAAATGGCAGCCCGGCGGCGGGTCCAGCGGCGAGGGAATTTCGCCTTTTATCGACACGAAATGTTTTCTGCGCAGATCCAGGCGCGGCACCTCGGCCAGCAGCGCCTGCGTGTAGGGGTGGTTGGCCGCGGCGAAGACCTCCCCGGTATTCGCGGCCTCGACTATCCGCCCGAGGTACATGATCACCACGCGGTCCGAAAGATGCTGCACCACGCCGAGGTCGTGGCTGATGAATAGATAAGTGAGCCTGAACTCTTCGCGCAGGCGCATGAACAGATTGAGCACCTGCGCCTGGACCGAGACGTCCAGGGCTGCCACCGCCTCGTCGCATACCAGGAATTCCGGCCGGACCGCGAGCGCCCGGGCGATGCCGATGCGCGCGCGCTGGCCGCCGGAGAACTGGTGCGGAAAGCGGTCGAGAAGCGATGCGTCCAGACCCACGCGCGCGAGCATCCCAGCCGCGTAACGCCGTTGTTCGCGCCGCCCGATCAGCCCATGCACTACCGGTGCTTCGGCGACAATATCGGCCACACGCATGCGCGGATTGAGCGAGGCGTAGGGGTCCTGGAAGATCATTTGTATCCTGAGCTGGATTGCGCGCTGCGTCTGCGTCGGCAGCTGTGCAGTCGCCTGGCCGCGCCACAGGCGCGCGCCTGACGAAGGCTGGAGCAAGCCGACCGCGACGCGCCCGAGCGTGGATTTGCCGCAGCCGGATTCCCCCACCAAGCCCACCACTTCCCCCGCCTCCACCGCAAGATCGACGCGGTCGACGGCGTGTACGACTTCCTCCTTCGCGCCGGCGCCGAGCAGATTGGCGAACCTGGCGACGCTGTCCAGCGGCTTGACGAAGCGCTTGGACACCGCGCGCAGTTCGAGCAGCGTGCTCATGCGTCTGCGCTTTGTGTCAGGGGATGGAAGCAGCGCACCTGCCGGCCGGCGATCGGGCTGGACAATGCGGGGTCTTCCGCGCAGGCGCCGTCGGCGTGGGTACAGCGCTCGCGAAAGGCGCATCCTGGGGCGGGATCGAGCAGCGACGGCGCCATGCCCGGAATCTGGCGCAAGGGCTCACCCCTGTGGCCGCGGCTGGGCACCGAATCGATGAGTCCGTGCGTGTAGGGATGCAGCGGGGCATCGAGTACCTGATCGACGCTGCCGTGTTCGACGATGCGTCCAGCGTACATGACGCAGATTTCGTCGGCCAGGCCGGCAATTACCGACAGGTCGTGGGTGATCCAGATCAGTGCGGTGCCGGACTCGCGCGCAAGCTTCTGCATCTCGGACAGGATTTGCCCCTGGATGGTGACGTCGAGCGCAGTGGTCGGCTCGTCGGCAATGATCAGCTCGGGTTCGTTCAGCAGCGCGATGGCGATCGCCACGCGCTGGCGCATGCCGCCCGAGAACTGGTGCGGGTAGGCAGAGAGGCGTTTCTCCGGCGCGGGGATACCGACGCGCGCCAGCGCGTCGCGCGCGCGTTCGCGCGCGGCTGCGCGGCTAACGTCGGCATGCGCGCGGATCGTCTCGACCATCTGCGTGTCCACGCGCAGCACCGGATTCAAGGTCATCATCGGGTCCTGGAAGATCATGGCAATGCGATCGCCGCGGACGCGGCGCATTTCCTCCGGCGCCAGCGTGCGCAAGTCGCGATCGCCGAGCAGGATGCGGCCCGCGACCACGCGCCCGGGCGCATCGACCAAGCCCATGATGGAGAAGCCCGTCACGGATTTGCCCGATCCGGACTCGCCTACCAGGCCGAGGATCTTTCCGCGCCCGATGGAGAAGCTGGCGTCCTCAACCGCCTTGACCACGCCGCGGCGGGTAAAGAAGTGGGTGCGCAGGTTTTCGACGCGCAGCGCGGTTTCGCTCATTTCTGCAACCGCGGATTGAGCACATCGCGCAGCTGGTCGGCGACCAGATTGATGCTGGCTATGGTCAGGACCAGCGCGACGCCGGGGAAAAAGCTGATCCAGTATTGCCCCGACAGCATGTAGTCGAAACCGTTCTTGATCAACAATCCGAGCGAGGGCTCGGTGATGGGAACGCCGATGCCGAGATAGGACAGGGTGGCCTCCAGCGTGATCGCCGCCGCCACCTGCACCGTCGCGATGACCATCAGCGGCGGCAGGCAATTCGGAAGCAGGTGGCGCAGCACGATGCGCGCCGGCGGCAGCGCGAGGCAGGCGGCCGCCTCCATATATTCCTTTCCGCGCTCGATCAGCGCCGTGGCGCGCACCGTGCGCGCGTAGTAGGCCCATTGCACCGCGATCAGCGCGAAGGTCGTTTTGCCGACGCCTTGCCCCAAGATGGCGAGCAGGATCAGGGCGATCAGGATCGAGGGGAAAGACAGCTGGATGTCGACCAGGCGCATGATCAGGCCATCGGTGCGCCCGCCGAAATACGCGGCGCAAAGGCCCATCGCGAGGCCGATGATCAGCGCGCACAAGGTGCTCGCCGCGCCCACGCCGAGGCTGATGCGCAGGCCATAAAAAATGGCCGACAGGATGTCGCGGCCCTGGCCGTCGCTGCCGAGCCAGAACGTCACGCCGGCGCCGGATTTGGAGCCGGGCGGCAGGCGGCTGTCGAGCACGTCGAGCTGCGCCAGGTCGTAGGGATTCTGCGGCGAGATCAGCGGCGCAAACACGGCGACGAGCAGAATCAGCGCCAGCAGCGCCAGTCCGGCGAGCGCGAGCCTGCTCTCGGCGAAGTCCGCGGCGATGCGAGCGAAAGGCGTCTGTTCGCGCTGCATGGTCTATGCCGTTGCCGTGCCGATGCGCACGCGCGGATCGAGCAGCGAGTAGGCGATATCCACGGCAAGGTTGATCAGGATGACCAGGCTCACGGTAATCAGCAGGTAGGCGACGATTACCGGCCGGTCGAGCACGTTGATCGAGTCGATGATCAGCTTGCCCATGCCCGGCCAGGCGAATATCGACTCGGTGACGATGGCAAACGCGATCACCGAGCCGAACTCCAGGCCGATTACGGTGATGATCGGGATCAGGATGTTCTTGAGCACGTGCACGCCGACCACGCGCGCGTTCGAGAGACCCTTGGCGCGGGCGAATTTGACGTAATCCTGCAACAACGCCTCGCGCGTGCCGGCGCGCGTGAGGCGAATGAGCAGCGAGAGCTCGAACAGCGCCAGATTGGTGGCCGGCAGGATCAGGTGGCGGATGCCTTCCCAGGAGAGGAAGCTCACCGGAACGCCGAGAAGATCGCTGGTCGGGCCGCGACCGCCCGAGGGCAGCCAGCCGAGCTGGACCGCGAACAGCATGATCAGCATCACGCCGACCCAGAAAGTGGGCAGGGAAAAGCCGAGGATGGAGCCGGTCATGATCAGCTTGCCCGGCCAGGAGTCGGGCGCCAGGCCCGCCCACAGCCCCAGCGGAATGCCGAGCAGCACCGCGATGCCGGTGGCGGCCAGCGCCAGCTCCAGCGTAGCCGGCATGCGCTCCAGGATCAGCTGTATCGCCGGGACGTTGTAGACGAAGGACTTGCCCAAGTCGCCCGCGAGGGCGTGCTTGAGGAAGATCAGATATTGCTGCCACAGCGGCCGGTCCAGTCCGAGCGCGGCGATCGCGCGCGCGATGTCGGCCTGGTCGGCTTGCGGACTGATCAGGATATCCACCGGATTGCCGATGGCGTACACGCCGACGAACACCAGCAGCGACATGAATACGAGCACCAGCGCGCTTTGCAGCAGGCGGCGGAGGACGAATGCGGGCATCGGAAACTCGGCGCGCTTAGCGCGGCCGGAAGTCGCGGGCGAAAGTGTATTCGTCGGTGCGCGGGGTGTAGGCGATGTTCTTTTTCATCGCCCAGGATGCGAACTGGTGATACAGCAGTATCACCGGCACGTCCTTGAGCGCGAGTGCCGCGGCTGCGCGCGCCAGCGCTTCGCGCTTGCTGTTGTCCAAGGTGGCGAAGTCCTGTTCGAGCAGCGCATCCACTTTGGGATTCGAGTAATGGCCCCAGTTCCAGGCGCCATAGCCTTTGGCGGCATTGGGCGTGGCGAGCAGGGCGCGCAGTGCGAGGTCGCCAGAAAACGAGCCCCAGCCGAGCAGGGCGAAGGAAAATTCGCCGGCGCGCGCCTTGGCGAAATACACGCTCGAAGGCATGGTTTCGACCTTGGTCTGGATGCCTATCCGCGCCAGCATCTGCGCCACCGCCTGCGCCACCCGTTCATCGTTGAGGTAGCGGTCATTGGGCGCGTCCAGAGTGAGCGCGAATCCATTCGGATAACCGGCCTGGGCGAGCAGCCGTTTCGCCGCCTGAGGGTCGTAGGTTTCGGGCTTGAGCGCCGCCACGTAGCCGAACACCGGTGGCGACACCAGGTTTCCCGCGGGGATGGCGAAGCCCTCCATCACGCGCTCGACGATGGCCTTGCGGTTGATGGCCTTGGAAATGGCCAGCCTTACGCGCGCATCCTTGAACGGGTTTCGCGCCAGCGGCTTGCCCGATTTGTCAGTCACGTGCGGCGGATGGTCGCGGTACTGGTCCATGACCAGGAAAATCGTGCGCCATGAAACCTTCTGTTCCAGGCGGAAATTCGGGTTCGCCTTGAGCCGGGTCAGATCGGCGGTGGGGATGTTCTCGATCGCGTCCACGTCGCCCGCGAGCAGTGCGGCGACGCGTGCCGTATCCTCGGGCATGATGCGCAGCGTTACCTTGTCCCAGGGTGCGAGTTTTCCATTTTGTCCGCCCCAGTAGCTGTCATTGCGCGCGAGCGCGATGCGGTCGCCGCGCGCGAAGCGCACCAGCTTGTACGGGCCGGTGCCGATGGCCGCCTTGCCGCTGTCGAAATCCTGGGTGCTCGCGCCGGCGGCCGCCTTCTTCGATACGATGAAAATCGAGTCGAGGTCGTAGGGTAGCATCGCATAGGGCACGGCGGTCTTTAGCTGCAGCGTCCATGGATCGATGATCTTCTTGGCGACGATCGCCTTGACGAAACCGGTGAACGGGCCCGGGCTCGCGGCCAGCGTTGCCGGTCGATCCAGAGAGAAAACCACGTCTTCGGCGGTGAAGTCCGAGCCGTCGTGGAACTTGACGCCGCGGCGCAGCTTGAATTCCCAGGTGGTCGGATCGATCGGGCGCCAGGACACGGCTAGGCCCGGAACAAGGCGCGCATTCGCATCGACGTTGACCAAAGTGTCGAATATCTGCCAGGCGGCGTTGTTGTTGGGTGCGATATTGAGGAATTGCGGATCGAGCGTGGTCACCTCGGCCGCCAGACCGATGCGCAACTCCGCCGCAGCCGCGGAAAGGGCGCCGGCCAGCGACAAGGTCGCGCAAATCATGCTGGTAACGATAAATCTTGCCCTTTGAGCAACCATGTACTGAGTCCTCTCGGCATAGGGGATGGCAGGGAGTTCTTCGGCGTGCGCCGCGGAATCGATTTCGAGTATAGCGGAAGGAGCGCGGCACGGCGGTGCAGGATGCCGCCGCGCCGCGCCGCGCGCGCGTTCCGCGCCTGCGTCGGCTACAATTCGCAGATCAGGAGTCGGGAGGCCAATGGGAACAGTCGTCGCGTTGTCGGGCCAGGTCGGCGGCGCCAAGCTCGCCGACGGGTTGCGGCGTTTGCGCGGCGGCGATCTCGCCGTTGTCGTCAATACCGGCGACGACCACGAGGTTTTCGGCCTGGCATTCTCGCCCGACATCGATACCATGCTGTACACGCTCAGCGGGATTGCCGGCCCGGCGGCCGGCTGGGAACCCGAGGGCGAGACTTACGCGCTGCACGACATGCTGCAGCACCTGGGCTCGGAGCACCGGGTCCGCGTCGGCGACCGCTCGTTTGCGCTGCCGTTGCTGCGCACCGAGGCGCTGCGGCAGGAGTACCAGCTCAGCCAGATCACGCTCGGATTCTGTAAAACGCTGGGCATAGACGCGCGTGTGCTGCCGATGAGCAACGATCCGGTGCGCACGGTGGTGGTGACAGGGGACGGGCATGTCAGCTACCACGAATACCTCACCGAGCTCGAATGCGAACCCGTAGTGAAAGGCTTCCTGTACGCCGGTGCCGACGTCGCGCGCATTCCGGACGAGGTGCTGGAAGCGCTGTACGCGCCCGACCTGGAAGCGATCGTGCTTTGTCCGGCGAACCCCTATCACACGATCCAGCCGATACTGGCGGTGCAGGGCATGCGCGAACTGCTGCGCGAACGCGGCGCACCGGTGATCGGCGTGAGCCCGATTGTCGGCGAGCGCGCGCTCAGGGGCGCGGCCGGGAAGATGATGCAGGAGCTGGGCCACGAAGTGTCGGCGCGCAGGGCCGCGCTCGAGTACTACCGGCTGATCGACGGATTCGTGATCGACGCCGTGGACGAGGCGGCCGCGGACGGCATACGCGCCTGCGGCATCGAAGTCGCGGTGGCGCCGACGATCATGCGCTCGGAAGACGACCGGGTCGCGCTGGCGCAGGTGGTGCTTGATCTCGCGCGGGTGGTGCGCGCGCGCAAGGAGGCGAAACGCGTCGGCTAGCGGCAAGCGCCGCGCGCGGGCGTGACGCTGACGCAGCCGGCGCCACGCTGAATGTGCGGGTGATGGCGCAATTGCGCGCTTAAGGCAAGGCGGGGCGAGGAAGGTCGCGAGCGATGAATCCAATGCGCCAGGAAGATCAGATTGCGCCGCGCATCGGTTTCATCGGCGCGGGCCGTGTTGCCAAGGGCCTGGCTTGGGGCATGGCGCAGAGCGGGCAACGCGTCGTCGCCGTTTCCAGCCGCAGCCCGGATTCGGCCGCAAAGCTGGCGGCGAGG
>Ga0307377_10000407_pt1 | contig 57639 bp, 45 predicted proteins | sample TR3MG_FD_202535 | JGI IMG/M metagenome (GOLD analysis project Ga0307377, IMG submission 202535) | Soil microbial communities from Risofladan, Vaasa, Finland - TR-3 | ecosystem: Environmental > Terrestrial > Soil > Coastal area > Acid sulfate soil | place: Finland: Risofladan, Vaasa | collected... | reverse complement strand
ATCTTCGCAGTCCCACTGGCATTACCGGAGGTAAGTATTACTTCGCCTGTATCTCCATCCAACGAAGCAGCTGTCTCAAAACTAAGCGTACCTGACGAAGAACCACCGCCAATGCCTGGACCTGTTTTTATGGTGATGTTACCTGAGGTTGTTCCGTCGTTTCTAGCGGTCGTTTGTTCTACGATTCCACCTAACGTCAGCACCTCCAGTAAGTCTATCTCACCGTTAACTGCGCTGGTCAGAGAGAAGTGTGTAGTTATGCCGTTAATTTCGAGCGGGTTGGTCGCGCTAGCTGGGTCCAAGTTGATAGTGAGGATTCCAGTAGCCGCACTGATGTTGATGACTCTACCGGTGTCATACGCGTTTTGGAGATCAGTAGTGCCGGCCGCTCCGACAGACACCCAACTTGCCCCTGTATATACCTCTACGGCCACCCCTGTGTACCGAAGAGCTCCTGTTGGTGCTGGTGTTGTCGATGTCTCCGGCAGAACGAAGATACCGTCACCGGCCACGTTACGCGTGAAAACAACGCTACCGCCGGTATCGGTGACAGTCATCGTAGCGTCGAGGGTGACACCGGCAGGAGCAAAGCTCAGCATGTCTTGTTTCGAATACACACCCAGCTGCAAGAACCCATCAATTCCAGAACCGGAGGCAACACCAGAATAAATACCGATCGAGCCGGCTGTGCCGTTAACAGTGTTACCCGCATGGACGTCCATGACGCCAGAGACGCCGTCAACGGTACTACCTGTCCAGATACCGATACCGCCAGACGGGTCAGTAGTCGTCGCAGACAACGAGCGCAGCAACATCCCTGTCGCCTGGACAGAGATGACGGCGTTCTCGAGCTCTGCCAGCAACCCCAGCTCGTTTCCTGTTGTCGAGACTATCTGCAGATAATCCGTACCGGCACAATCAAAGACTGTACCGACACCAGCCAATCCTGCAGTTATCTCAATATCCTGCCCAGCGGTCATACCGATGGTGTTGCCGAGGTCGTACGCCGACTGCAGTGTAGCCACTCCGCCACCGCCGACCGGTTGCCATATAGCTCCATCATGAAACTCAAGCTGCGTAGAGTAGCGCAGCGCCCCCTCAACTCCTCGATCATTCTCTGTGTATGGCAGTACAAGGCGGTAGTCACTGTCAGGTGTAGCGATAACGCGGTCGAACTCGATTGAGCCCCGCATGTGCACACGCCGATACGGGCTGCCCATCCCCACCTCCATAATTGGGATGGATGATGGGTCGTTAACAAAAAAGCTGCCAACTGTCTGCCCAAATCCCGGAGTTCCGAGGTTGAACTCGATATCACCAGAATCATTATTGGTCGAGTTACCAACTGTGAAGACGAGGTCCCCAGACGGTGCGTCTATGGCAGCGCCCGTCTCGAGAGTAATATCACCTCCCGTTGTCCCGCCAGCGCCTACGTCGCCTGTCTTTATGTTGATACCGCCAGGCGTACCGAGCTCTGTAGCTCCCGTCTCAATACGAACGATACCAGAATTTCCGGGACCAGCTACAGTCCCACTTTCAAGTACGAGTAACCCTGACCCGGCCGTAGATGTCCCTGTGATGTCGCCCGTGGAAACCCTGAACTCGCCAGACGGAATTACTCCTGTTGTGCGATCACTGCTGGCGACACGGAAACCTTCCGCCTCATACGCTTCGAGATTGAACCTGTTGGCCATCATCTCGATGTAGTGCATGCCGCCTAGAGTATCGCCTTGAACAATGAAACGTCCTTTTTCTGTGCCCTCAATTCTGAACGCTACCGGACCTGGTGTGACCGGCATTGTGTAAACGACGTCGTCCGCCTCAGTCATCAAGACCGTTGCGCCGTTGTCATACACAGCCTGCATGTCGCCTTCAGCGCCACCACCGGAACCGCCTATTGTTACCCACCCTGCACCATCATAGACCTGGACGTCTGTCCCATCGTAACCAAGTGAGCCGGGTGGAGGCGTGGTAGCGGATGTACTGGGCAGTACCAGGACGTTGTTGGGGTCCGTGCTGAAGTCAGCGCCACCGTCAGTCATGCCGACTAGTCCAGACATAATGACTGAGCCGCCGAAAGACTGGATGGTGATATCCCCACCAGCTTTGATATCGAATGCGCCCTCTGACAGCATGTCTGCGCTAGCACTATTAAGCGCAAAGGCTCCGTTTCCGCCACCAATATCTATGAATTCTATCTTGTGGTCTTTGGGCGTCTTGACTATAAACCCGACGTCTTCAATATCTGTTACTACGCTGCCGAATGCCGAAGTAGCGGAGACTGTTCCGCCTGCCTCGTATGCGTCTTGCCTTGTTACAGACACACCGGAACCAAGCACCACTGGATCCCAGGCTGTGCCCGTATACAGCTCTAACGTGGTGCCGTCAAAACGCAAACAACCCGCCACACCGCGAAAGTCGTCAGTGTACGGCAAGATGAGGCGATTATAGTTCTGAACGCCACGTTCGAATTCGAGCGAAGCGTCCAAGTACATCGTATTAGGGCTCGCTGTAGTCCAGGAAGCTATCGTCCCGCCTAGTGGATCTTGGATGAAGAAGTGGCTATTCGGAGCTCCTTGTCCCAGCCGAAAGGTAATGTCTCCCGCGCGGTCATCAAACGAGCGTCCTATCGCGACGTGAAAACCACCGGATGCGTTTGGAACACCATGCGCTTCGCCGGTCTCAAACAGGATCGGACCAGATGGACCGCCTGGTGTGGGCGAAGTAATAGAGCCTGTGAGCACTTCGAAGTAGCCCGTGCCAGACCTACCGGAACCGGTCAGTATCCTGACGTTACCAGACCGACGATCAGCTGATACAACCGACGCATTTCCTGTCCTTAGAAGAATACTGCCTGAGTTGTGCGGATCAAGACCACCAGACACGTTACCAGTAGCTATGTTTACCGCGCCGCTATCCCCGTTTTCTGCGTCTCCAGAGAACAGGTCCGCGTCTCCAGTTGGACCTTCAATAAAGGCCGCACCTGTACTTAGGAATAATGATCCAGACTGGCCCGTGTTGACGTCCCCCGTCTTAACACTGAGCTCTCCGCTATCTCCTGTGGGAGACAGTGCGTTACCAGAGAGGATATTTACCGGTCCGCTATTGTGTATCCCAGAAGCGAAGCTGCCTGTGCCGAGCGTCAGTGCACCACTATCAAACCCAGTCTGAACAAGTCCTTCGCCACCTGTTTGAACGACGATGTATCCGCTGTCCGTAGCTACCCCAGCTCGCGTTGTTACGGAAATAAACCCGCCTTCTACTGCTCCGAAAGCCATCCCAGCTGATCCGGCGCTGATAATTGTGGCACCTACGAGACCAGACGACATAGATACGACATCGGTAGCCGACGCAGCTACGTGCGTGATGTTCCCAGAACTGTCATCCGCTCTTACACTGAAATACCCGGACGCTCCGGTAATCTCAAATCCTCCCGGATTAGCCGGGGGAACTGCTATAGACAGATTAGTAGAGGCAGCTAGAGCGATTGTGTTGCCGGCGTTGTAGGCAGTCTGCAGCGTATCACTGAGCGCACCACCGCCAGCGCTGTCAGGAAACGTGCTTTCTGTGCCCGGCAACGAAATGACGGTATCACCAATCCTGGCTGACCTGCTCAGCAGCAGGAAGTTGATTCCTGCAGGAATGCTGGCCGAAAAATACACGGTGGGATTCGTGATGAAGTGCCCGTTACTGATGACCTGACAATCAGTCGGAGGGTCTGAAGTATCAAACCCTGCCTGCCCGCTAAGCTGCTGGAGCGGCTCGCCATCCACGTTTGTCAGAAACAGCTCGTTGCCAGCTATGCGGTCTACCAGATACGTGCCTGCGTTCACCCCGCCTACGAGTACACAGTGGTCGCCTGCAGCTGCTCTGGAAAACAGACTAAGAACGGTAGTCGCGACCACGGAGTTAACCGTCATCGAGGTCACCGGATTGGTGTCCACGATAACAATAGGCGTAGAGTTAAGTGGTACTGACACCCAGCCGCCGACAAAATCGTCATACGCTTCTATGTCGACAACTGTGACAGGTATGGGCGTGCCGTTGACGTCCACTGGAGTTGCGTAGACCGGTACGTCCGCAGCTCCGTTGAGAAAGTCCTGAACGTAGTATCTACCGGAGACCAGAATATCCGTGACGCCCGTAGTGAGCGTTATCTTCTCGCTGACAGCAAACTCGGTTTGCAGGACGAATCTATTGCGGTCTGTATTGGCTGCTACATTGCCAGCAATGCGGTTGATCGTACGTGAACGATACGCTTCGCCGACCGCGTGCATTTTTGTGCCGGTAGGGTTCGGATACTGTATCCCAGCGATGACATTAGCTATGGTGTCATCGTCGAGGTATACCCTGGTATTTCCTGCTAATTCTGGAAGAAGCTGGTACATCTCGATCTCCGATTACGGCAACGCCGGGAACGGGAAGGAATCAAGTGTAGCTACTGGAAAACCTTCGCCGTATGTGTCGTTGTAGGCTAACGTGTAGGCAATACCGGGATACACACGACTGACCTCGTTGTGCCCTGCGTCGATACTCAGGAACACTTTACTACCCGGATTAACTATTGCCGGGATACCGCACTGCGTAGAGGGCACGCCAGGAGCGACGGCTAACGGATCTTTAGATCCAATCGTCAGACGAAGGTTACCTGCGACATCAACAGCTTCTAGTATTGGGTACAGCCCTGCATTAGACCCATTAATCAACCACAGATAATCACCAAGGAAAGATATATCCAGCGGTGTAAACCCACCGGCCGTGAATGCTGGATGAGTGTGCTCAAATATTCTTTCGTCCTCAGAACCCTTTCCAGCGAATGTAACCTGGTATGTGTAATAGGCTCCGCTAGGTCCGGCAACAAAAGACGCAGTACCAAGATTTGCAATCCAACACGGTATGCCGGACATTTGCACCAACGGGACAGTGACCATAGAGTCCACACCTGGAATTATAACTGTCGTCCCGGTAGCTCTCGGTATCTCAGAAATATGATTCTGGTTAGGAGTATCACCGAGGAGTGGGCTCGAGAATGCCAGCGCAGCTAGCGCGGGAGCCTCGCGGTGAAAATTGACCTCAAACTGAAGGGGACTGCCGTCATTGTCACCAGCCAGGCGGATAGTAGCACCTTGAAGTAACGAGCCAGGCAACGCTTCGATAGACAGCAGTAGATCACCCGGGCGGTCTGACCAGGTTTCCAGATAGTCAAGTCTGGCGTCTGGGTCCAGGAGATTAGCCGGGTGACCACTATTTGAGCGCGACCACGAAGGTTCAATCGGAGAGTAAAGCACGTAAGGCATTGCTGCAGCTGGTGCTACCCAGAAATCCGATATCGTCAACAACCCTCCGTACGGCGCTGCTACATATTTCGTTACTAGCCTGCGGTCGGCGGAAAATGCGTTGTTGAGCACGATAGTCCAACCATCGTAGTATCCGGCAGCATCACCAGGATTTACGACATTCGGGAGAGACGTCAGACCTAAGTAAATCTCGTAGGTCGGATTAACTGGAGGTGTATATGGTGAGGGTGTCGCACCTACCACGCAACGCATAGCAGCGCCACCTCGCTGCTGCCATCCGTCCAACAGCACTGGTACATTCCGTTTCACGAACGACCGGATACCGGAGCTGAACGGGAAGCTCCTGTTCTTTGTGATGCTCTCACCAGCCCCGAACAGGAACCCGGCTGTCGAACGTCCGACGCCCAGTACCTTTGCCGCAGGCCACAGCATTCGTGTGTCTGGTTCAGCGACATCAGGGGAACCTAGATCAATCTCATGGCCTGCACTGTCTAGGTCTACGTCGATAACGTTGTACGAATCATGGTTGACACGCAGCGCATGTCCGTCAGTGTTGTGGTTAATGACTGCAGAGTCTGCTCCATCAGTGTTGTCGATGCGTAAACCGACACCAGCAGCCCCTAACTCTACGTCAATGAGAACACCGGCCTCGCATTGAGACGCGTTGAGTTGCTCGACCAGCACTCCTGCACGTAATCTGGCCCCTGACTCAAGCACAACACGGACACCAGCGTTCGTGTCTGTCGTATCGTCGCCGTACATCTCAAGGCTAATTCCGTGTGCGTACTGAGTTTCTCCGTAGTGTACGACCCGCATGAACCCGGCCGTGGCTGTCGGAGTGATAGAACCGTAGATCGCGTGGTAGGGCCCCGCACTTCCGTCTGCATCTGCTACTACATCGATAAGCGATCCCGCAACGCTAGCCAGCCCGTCCGAGCGCACTCTGATAGCCGAACCTCTGCCTTGACAGTGGTCAGCTGTAATATCGATTGCCGTGTTATCTAATGACCCGCGCTTGGTATGCAAGTGCATTAGCGCCGGTATCCGCCCGCTAGCGTCTTCCTTGTTCCTCAGCACAACGTCACGAGAGAAAAACTCTATCGTTCCGAGGCCAGATAAAGCAGTAAAGATCGGTGCAGGCGCGGCGCTATTAAGCTCAGCCAGACGCACATTCTTCGTTCCGGGGAAGACTTCTACTACTCGGTACACGCCGTCGTTGTCGTTATACAGCGCAGAGTTAGATCCTAGTTTGGTTACTCGCGCGTAGACCTCTGCCCATTGCCGCCCGTCCAGTACACTGTCGAAACCAGGAACGACGGGAACAGCCGTCCTTGTCAGGGTAACGACATCATTACCGTTACCATCAGCCCGTTCCGAGAAGAGAATATTGACGCCATCATGCAGCGGAGTACGAACTTCCAGGGCGCTTACCCAGTGGTCTAGCGAGTAGTCGCTCGAGTCTGACCTCGAATTTATGACCGCGAAGTCTGCTCGTGACGATGGCTCTCCTCTGGTAATCAGATAAGGCGGGTCCTGATGATCATTCGTGTGAATCTTTAGACCCGGAGCGCCGTTGAGTGTCAACAACGACAGAATACTTTTAGGGTGTGGGTCAATCGATGATTCGTAGACATACGGATAGGCGTCCGACAGCATGCCGGCCGCTACATTGTTGTATGTGCTGGCGCCGAAGGATACTTGCGGGAAGAGTATAAACGCCTCCGCTGTCGGGCCAACAAAGCTGGCTGGTGAAAAATCTAGGTTAGCAACGGTTACCGTGTCAGTTCCGTCATCGACAGCTCCGACATAGTACAAGCCATTGTCACTGTCATCGATTGCTTTAACGATATACAGAAGTGCTGGTACGGGCGCAGCCGTCGTCGGAACACGTGATAAATCAGGACTACCGCTCAACACAGCGCTAGACCCAGAAAGTGTACAGCTAATAGAGCTACCCGCCGGTCCAGGTACCAGCAGGCGGTTACCAGCCATAAAGCTGCCAAAGAGAGTGTTCGTCGCCATATTGATGAACGTCGGTCGACTGGTAATCGCGCCGTTTAGGTACTCCATGACGAAGCCGCTGTCTCTGGTATCTCCCCAATCGTCAGCCCCGCGATTTAGCTCAACAGCACCGGCGTCTACTGTGATGTCTCGTCCAAATCCAGGTGGGTTAGCGAGGTTAGTAGTATCGTAAGCTAGGTCGAGGCCTATCTCCGACAGGATATTCAGCGGCGCAGGTACAGGGTCTATCCATTGCGGACTCGGTCCAGTCAATCCCTTCATCTGCATAATGACTTCCATCACCTTCTCGGGGATGGATTCAGCTGCGCGGATGACAGAGGAAGACCCAAACAGATCGCTATATGGGCGCCGTGTTGCTTTGCCTACGATGACCTCGTAAGGACCGCCAGACGGCACTTTTTCTGGTAGAACAACCTTGGCGTTGGTTAGAAAACGGCCGTTGCCCACAACTTTGAAAGTAGCTGGTGGGCTCGTGACATCAAAACCGGTGAGGCTAAGTGGGCCGAGCTGTACTGGACTACCATCTATGTTGGCTAGACTGATATCACCGCTGTCGATGCCAATGATGAGATACCGCCCATCATTAGCACCGCCAGAGAGAATACACACATCACCAATCGAGGCCGCTGTGAGGACGGCTGTAACTCGCAAACCATGCCGAAGCATGGCTGTGATGAGTGTTGAGGAGTTGACTATCGTGATGTCAGTAGACGGGGGAAGATTGTCGACTCTGATGTCGCCAAGCGCCGCATCCGTATACCTAATCTCAATGACTTCTATCTTGTCATCAAAGGCAGAGAAATACTCCTCGTTAGTAACCTGATGAACAAACTTCGTCATCTCGACCAGGTTGACGCCTTGCGCAGCAAACCTGAAAGGGATTGTGAAGTCTTGAACGCCAGTTGGCAGAACGACTCTCTCCGGCTCAGCTACCTCTCTGAGCTGGTTCACGAACAAAGTATCGACATTAGCCGCTACATTACCAATAATACGATTTACTCCACGACACGTGTACGTCTCGTTGACAGAGTGCATCTTCGTCCCAGGCGGATTTGGATACAGCACGCCAGCTACGCTATTTGTCGGGGAATCGTCGTCGAGGTAAACCCTAGTATTGCCGGTCAGTTCCGGGAGTGACTTGTGCATCTCTGTCTCCGATCAAGTACGGAATTCCCAGATTACCTCCAGGCCGTTCAAGGGAGTCTTTACGATAGGGGAAGCTGTGCAGTACGCGCAAGCTCCGTACACGATACCGAGCCCATCCCCGTTGGCCGGCTCAAGCGAGCGATCCGCTTGACTCGTCAACAAAAGGTACTCACTAATCGGCACGTCTGCGCCGTAGATCGGTTGATCCACGAATGATACGTCGTCATCATCGAAGAGCGTGCGGTACCGCACAGCATAGGCTGATGGGAAGTAGTCCGGGTAGTACTCTTCGTTACCCAACGCCTGCCCATCAACCTGCTTCATCCAGTAAGGTACTAGACCTCCAGACGTCTGAACGGGGCGCTCCAGACCAACTACAGTGACCGTCTCGTATAAGGACCCTGGTCCCGGAGGAGAGATAGACTGTTTGTTGCCGCCTACTCCCAAAGCGATATAACGAGGCCTGTGTTTTGAGACAGCGGTCGCTTCTAGAGTTATATCAACAGCCGGTGTGTGATTGATTAAGTTCTCGGGAGAATTCAACCGCACTGTATGACCGCCAGGGTAACCTGTTACGGATATCAGGTCTCGGTGCCATACACGCCCGTAATTAATGATTATGTTGTGTATGTTCGCTTCTTGCTCGACTTCGCCTGTCTTCAAATTGATCGTTCTGGCCCTGACGTTCACCTTGCGCCAATCTGGATTCTCGTGCTCCATCAAAAGGCGCTTCAGCAACACTGCCGGGTCTTTGCCCTCGCGTCTCATACGCTCGAGAAGTTGCTCAGGGACATCAACAGAAATACTGACGGAATCTTGAGAGGCGGCAGCGCGAACCGGTTTTGGAAGTCTGCCATTGAATGAAACGCTCTCGTAGAATTTCATCGTATCCTCTTCGGTAACATGAGAAATATGCTCTAGGACAACGTAGCATGAAACACCAAATCTGACCAGAACTACCTAATTCTGGGGAAGCTGTGTCTTGGCAGCCTCGTAACCTATCTTTATCATCTCTTCGATCTTCTCGTGAGCGAAATCCAGGGAGTTTTCGATAAGCACAGCTCCTGGTCGGATGACTCGAATATTGATGACCTTCTTGTCCGAGGCACCGGCAATAACAAGCTTGTTGATGAGCTCGGCGATCACGAGGTCACAACGTACAATCTCATCTGACATGATATCTATGATACGCGGAGCGACATCAATAACGTTAGGGTCCTTCAGCGGCCCGTATTTAGGATTCTCGGGGCTAGTCATAATCACGTCGATGTCTGTAGCTCCAGCGTTGATAGCTGCTCCCAGCGGCGTGACGTTACGTACACCACCGTCTGTCTGCAACTCACCGTCCATAACAGTCGGCATGAACGCCACGGGAAACGAGGCGGAGTTATAGCAGGCACCGATCAGGTCTGAGCTGCTCTCGTCGTACAGTCTGTAGTTTCCAGTGTCCAGCGAGACTGTGCCGAAACGCAGCTCTCGGCCAGAGCCGTGTATCTTGTTTATATCAATGTGCTCTTCTAGAAACTGCCTCAACGGCGCACTGTTGTACAGCGCTGGCTGCCAGGCTGCGTGCAGTATGCCGAAGGGAAACCAGCGTTTGTAGATGTCTTTTTGGTTAAAGCTACCCCACAACTTCAACATATCCTCAGCGCACTTACGCTCCTCACCCTTCTTGTACTGCGCGATATGGATTGCGTTTATCGCTCCGACAGACACCCCGCAGATTATGTCGTAGTACAGTCCAAGAGAGTACAGAAGGTGCTTAAGCGCGCCCGCCTGGAAAGCGCCCTTAGATCCGCCGCCACTTAAAACTAAAGCTCGTTTCTGCTGCATGATTACTAACTCCCCTGATTGTGGGTTGAAACGTATATGAAGAAAGAAGAGTGGAGCAACAGACTATGCGTCCTCGACCTCTCCCGTGAGCTTGACGGAGAACCAGGTTCCGTTGAACTTATCGCCGTTGCCGAGCGCGATGCGCAGTCTGACCCCTGCTGTTTGGTCAAGGTCTCTAGACGTTTCGTAGTGCAGCTTCATGCCCCTACGCGCACCAGTGAAGCCTCGAGCAGCTCCGCCGATCGGTCCTTCGATGTCCCCGGAGCATGAGTCTGACTCGACGAAGAGCTGCATAGCGGTGTCATAGACAGACTCGGCGACCACGCCATAACCGTCGACAACGATTTGGTAGTGCAGCGACGTCGTCATATCCCAGTCGTCAGGGGAGATGACCGCCTTTCCGCCCTTCACCATGAAGATTTTGCCTGCAGTTGGGACAAGATCCCACTCAGAGCCGTTGGCCTTCCAGAACGTAGCCGTAACGGTGTTGCCGTCTTGGCTCTCGAAAAATGTGACGGTGCCGGCGACGAAGTTAACATCATAATCACCACCAGAAGTCGCAAACGGCTCTCTGTGAGTCTTTTCGACCCCATTAACTTTCACGACCACTGCATAACTATCGCGGATAGCTCGTTCGTTGTTGACCTTGCCATGAAACAGGTCAATCCAGTTGACGATACCGCTATTGAAGGTCAGTCCGTCGCCAGAATCTGTCAACGAAACGTCTTCCTGCTGAGTCGCCCCCGTATACCACGTCGTCGGGTCACAGAAGTTGTGACTGTACGCCATGAAATCTTCGCCACTGCGGGCGGTCATTGCTATCACGAGCGCCTTATTCTTGACCTGCATACCCTCGATAGAGCGTACGGGAATGCCGCCGGCTGTTTGCGGTTCGTACGGAACCACCTCGATACAGACGACATCTTCTATGTCGGTATGCCCAGGGACGGTCGGACAGGTTGTCGGAGCGTCGAGGACATAACCAGTCTCCTGGTAGCTGCCATGGTCGTTGCAGAAGACTTTGAACTTATACAGGTTGGCCATCTCGCCCTACTCCTTAATAGTAGACTTTTACGCTGTGGCATCTAACGAAGCCGGGTCCATCACGACGCAGGTCTAGTCGTATCGTAGCTGGACCAGTAGGCCAGTTGGCTGCCGGCACATTCACAGTGACAATACCTGTGTTTCCCGTAACATTAGCTATAGCCAACTCCTGGTTGTTCGTCTCGTCATACAGACGCGCGAACGCATCTGTGCCTGGTGCGGGGGTACTCGCCGTACCTTGGAGCATAAAATCAACGCTCGTGGGGATACCCATTTGATCGGTGCCCTCAAAGATCATATAACGTGTCGTAGTCCACGATGCGTTGCCAACAGATACGAACGTAGTCTGGTCCCCACCCGGAGATATCCAGAAGCCCCGAATCCCTGACGCTATTTGGCCCGGCGGAATTCTACCATCGCCGCCCAAGGTAGCCGGTCCACCTGCTCCTGCTGTAAACCAAGCTAGCGCTTCATCCTTGGAAAGATCATCGGTACCGTTGTTTAGCACAACTTTATCAGCACTAACCGCCTCCCACAAATCCTGGCTGTAACGTATATCGTATAGCTCGTACCGGTCAGTGAGGATCGTGTTGAGTGTATCGGCAAGACCGATACCCATGTCGACGATCTCGAGCTCGGCACCGGAGATATTGCGCGCGACGACTACATCAAGAAGGTGGGGCATTTGCAATCTCCACGCTGACGGTGGCACAGCTAAAAGAGCTGTTGCCTACTCCGCTCGTTCGATACACTCTGGCGACTATCTCGCTGCCGGCTGAAATAGCAACAGCCAGGTCACGTCGGCTAGCAATCCTGAGATCAGTAGTCAAATTATCGAGTACGGCCAGCTGAGTCAGAGCTCCGGCTGCATCACGCTCGTACACGCGCACCTGGAAGTCGCGAGTCACATCATTGACGTCGAAGGAGACCGCGATACCACGTAATCTTACTACGCCAAGGACAGGCCAGCCGCATGCGCCGCCTGGGGCAACACCTGACTTCAACGAGACAAAAGCCGCAACAGCTGGGACCAGGAAACCAGAGGTGGCTGTGTCAGAGAATAGCAGGTAGGTACCTGTCATCTCGTCAAGCGTCTCCAACGCTAGCTGTACGGTAGTATCGTTAGGACCCAGGTTGCCGTTGAAGTTGGTTGTGTCTGTGACGATAGCCCACGCACCACCACCACCGATCACCCAAACGTCGGTATCGAAGATGTAGAACTTGTTCTCGTAGGGGTCATTCTCTCCGATGATGGTAACGACCCAGCCGTCGATGGGGCTGTCAAACACCCAGCCAGTCCCAACGACATACTTACCGATCTCTTTGTCGTGTCCAGTAAACGAGCCTCCGCCTACAGCTACACCAAGACCAGTAACAACGACGCGCGTCCCGTCAGGTGGAAGACCACCGGAATTGGCGAGCACGAGCTTCCAGGTCAGGTCACTGGCATACACAACCAGATCGCCAGGACTGAAGGCAGCCCATGCTCCGGCTGGAACAGCTCCAACAAAGTAAGCGTCGCCGACAGTGTCTCCTCCGGGAGGGCTGTTGAGACTGTCATCAATAACGTTGAGAACTTGTACCGACCCCTTGTGTTTCTCAAGAGGTAAGTTGTCTATGGTATCGAGAGCCTTCTGAACAGTATCATCTGCCGCACTCAGGTTGTTGTCGAAATTCGACGTATCTACCGTCGTACTACCAGCTGACCCGCCACCTCCGCTGCCTTTGCGATCAACTACGGACATGTCAGCCTCCTAGATGGACCACTCGTATTTGTAGACCCCGGCGCCGACCACTTCCGTGACTATGATCGTCATACGCTCATAGGCGGTATTGTCGAAACTTTCTGACCAGCTCGGCTTGAAAGTAAGCAACAACTCATACTGCGAGTCCTCGATGTAGAACCACTTCAGGATGGTCTTGGTTGGATCTGCCGGGTCGACGACTGTCTTGGCGCCCCACAGCTCGAACTTAGCTGAAGTACTGCCGTTGAGGTCGATAGCAGCGCAAAAATGCGAGCATTTTACGGCACGCATTCCCAAGTTGTATCTAGCGGTAGTGTTAACTACGTCGGGCGGTAACGTCTCTGCTGCCGTGATCAGCGCGCTACTTTTGGCGGTGATATAGAGACTGGGATCAAGATCATTTCTAGACATCGGTAGTCTCCTGAGGATTCGTCGATTATTACCCTACCTCAATATTCTGTATCTGTCTATGTATGCGTGTAGGCTCCGACCAGAGTACGGTGCTTGCCACGAGTCACGACTTTCACATCAACAACAGAGGCAGCCGGGCCGTCAGGGACCACACCGGAGATATGACTCGGGAAGCCGTATCTGACGATGTAGTAATCAGATGTGAAGTCTGGTTGCGTGACCCACGGAATAGTGACATTCGCCTGCTTCAACGTGCCGTTATAGTCTATAATCAGACGTCTCTGCCCAACTCCAGTTCCGCCGGTTATCTGAATCTCCCAAAAATCATAGAAGTTGTCGCTACCGCTCGCGGTAATGTCCAAGAGAATGAAGTCGGCGCCGCCACCCAGAGCTGTGCCCGTCAAACTATTCAATATGGGGCGGTGGACAACAATAGAGGTCGCCTCTAGGTCGCCGAAGAACACACGAGCGTCATCGTTGAAGTAACGGCCATACAGTGCAAAGGCGCCCAGGTCGACAGCTGTTCCCAAATCATGGGATGTGACGACTGGTATGGGTGTGTTTCTGAACCACGGCTGGACGTAGAGCTGCCGAATGAAACCGGAGTCACCGTTGAACTTAAAACGCTGTAGCTGAGTCAACCTGGTGAAGACAGCATTTGCCTCATCCTCTGTAGGTACGGGCCCAGATACAGCCGGCGCTGCTCCATTCTCCAACTCCATGGTTGTTGGAGAGCCGCTCATCAACGAGAACTCGTAGTGCGGCGAAGTCGCTTCGTAAGGCGGGTCAATAAAAACTCCGTCAACGTACGCCTTCTCCTCGATGACGTGTTGATCAGCATACGGGCGGTGTACTTGACGAGGAGTTTGGTCCCACACAAAACCGGCGTAGGGATAGACCACGAACCAGCCATTAAGCAAATCTGCGTTTGGGTCTGGGTAAACGACATTTCCACTCACCTTATAGCGTGTTCTGAACATCTCGTCGGCCCAAAAAAACAAGCCGCGCTCGTCATCCGGCATACCGTTCTCATCAACAGAGTCAGCTACAAGACCCATGTCAGCGCGCGGGTACTCACCCTCACGTATGTACCAAGATAACCAGGGCTCAACGAAGTCTTCCCAGCCCGTCATCTCGAGGCGACCAGCGATACCATGCGGACCTGAGAGCGGGTCACCTTCCTCAAAACCGTGTTGGTACTCTGTATGCCACCAGTTCAGGACGTTCTCGTCTACTGTAGCTGACCCGCCTTCCCAACGAACGATAACCCATTCATTCACCGAGTACTGCACTCCAGTATAAGGAGCTCCTGACGATAACACAGCATCACGAATGCCCATCAACACTTGGTCAAACGTCTCGCCGGGGAAACCAATATAGATGACTTCCTGCCCGGCTACGAACACGTGATACTCGTGCGCGTTGGGGTATTCGGGGATAATCGGGCGGTTGTGCTCATCCAGGCCTTCGTCTGGTACCCCAAATAGCTGCGGCTGCCCTGCGCCGTCATAGCTTCCAGACATGGTTGCGTACTGACCTTGGTTCGTCTGTGACGTATCCGTGTGCATATCTTCAATAATGCACATCGTTACGATCTGCCTACAGTAGTCAGTCAGCGATAAGGTGTCGGTAATGTGGACATCGGCGATCAGTCGATGCCACTTGTGCGTTGGATGAAGACGACAGAGAATAGCGCTCTGCACAGCCCAATCAAAACTGAAGAAGTTCATGCCGTCGACATGGACTTCGAAGTAGTGCCGCTCCTGGAATGGATGAAGCAGGCCGGACGCTATCAACGCAGAAAAGCGCACAGGGGCGTTCACCCAGTCGAGTACCTGCACACCCTCAGTCAATCTAGCGAAGCGCGGGACTTGATCGCCTATGACGAACTGCTCTTCTGTGAGCGGATTCACGGCGATAGCTACTCCGCGCGGGTACAGATAGACTCGAACTGTGTCTCCGGTAACCTCTATTCTAGATGTGTCCGGTGTGAACTCTATGTCGATGTCAGTGACGATACCCTCCTCGAAAGAGACTGGTATGCCAATCAACAAGGCCACGGCATTGGCTACATTCTCAACGAATGAATCGGTTAACAAACCGTAGAATACGGCTCTAACGGCGTCTGAGTATCCGCCTGAGAAACCCTCGACGTCTTCTGGCATCAAACCGGCAATATCGCCGTAGCTGTTACGGACACGGGCTGTATCATCGAACCAGCTCACTTCTGACCACAGTAACGGTGGAAAGTCGTGCGGGGTCTCGAACTCAATGACTCCGTTACCGACCTGATAGTCACCGAACTCTACATACGAGAGCTGCCTTTTCAGCTGCCAGTGAATATTTCGCCGCTCCTGCAGACGATCAGTGATGATCAAATCTGGGGCCGCTGTTGCAACATCGACTGAGTAACGAACGTCCCCTATAAGTAGCTCGTACTTCTCGAGCGGGTCGAGATTATTCGGCAGGTTAGGGGCTGAAAAGCGAGTCCAAATAGCTCCTGGAGCAACGTACCTAGAGAAAACACCTTTCCTGCCGTTGGCCAACCGCCCTTCGTTCCAGGCAATAACCGTCTTCAGGCGCGGAACGGACACCAAGTCATTATAGCCTGGTATGGCATTACGTAGCCTAATTTTCCTGGTTGTCCCGGGAGATGATGCGTCAAAAGCCAGTAGCTTGTTGATAGTTCCGTATACCAGCCACTCGTTGTTGTCAGTAGTTTCCAGCACATCGCCGTGACGGCCTACGCCTCGATACGAAATATGCGACAGCACCCGCAGCGTCACCTCATCGAGCCGCGTGACAAAGGCGGTCCATGTGAAATCGCGCCCGAGTGGTGGGTCGCCGACTAAGTCAAAGCCGTCACCGTTGCGGGCAACAACCTGGTACTCGCGTCCATTCAACGAAATATACGCTTTGCCTGCTGTTATGTCGGCATCAGCGAAGTTAGCGGTGCCGTACGTTGGGTAGAATGTCGGACCAGAAATGACACGTCCGTATATGCCTTGCGACACCTGCACCCTGTCATATGGTGTCGGAGATAGAACAGCCACCCCACTTGGTGCTCGCAACACCTCGTGCAGCGAGCCACGCTCTTCCAAGTAGATAACGCGAAAACCTGCTGGGAAACGCAGCTCCACCATGTACTCATCACCAGGCTCCCAAAGACCAGTTCCGCCCTGCAGGGTCCCGGTGACCGATGTGGCGTTGAACGACGAAATCTCGGCTGAGCTGCCGTCAGTCAAATTGTACACAAACGCTTTTTCAGCGACACCCAGTGCTACGAAATCTGCTGTAGAGTCTTCTAGCGTATTCGTGCTGACAGGCCCGTCTGCCACTCCCTTCGCGTTTAGGTAGATCGTGCCACCGGGTTGCACCGTACCGTACATGGTCTTCCCGGCACTCGCCATGTTGAACTGGCGCTCGATGAGCATTCTGGTAGGGAAAGGCAACCAACGACGAGGTACTCTATCCTGGATAGTCTGTAGGCTGAGCCTTTGATTTTCCACCCAGACGTCGTTAAGTACCGCGCCGTAGACTTGAATCAACCCTGACCAAAACGTCTCATACAGCTGCGGATCGTCCCACAGCTTATAAAAAGACTCAGGAATAAGATCCCAGAACCTACTGCCGTCTGGTACCGCACTCTCGAGAAGAGTGTTCTCGGCGACTGTCACTTTGAACGTAGCTGGAACACTGAAGATAAGCAGCGCTCCGTCACGAACAAACACAGAGAGTGTGACTATGTAAATGCCGACCACTGGCGGAGAAAAGGCCAGGATTGAGTTCGTGGAGTCAGAACCACCGTACAACGTCACCCCACCAGACACTGGAAGCAGGTCGCCTTGTAGGAGGTCCGGCACATTAATAATAACGAAGGAATCCAGCAGCGACGCCCCCATCTGCTGCATGAGGTCAAACCAGGTGTCTCCCCCACCTCCGCCGCCTGGTGTTACTGTCAGTGTGCGCGTACCCTCGTCATAGCTCAGCGTCACGACAGACTTGAGGGGGTCGGCCGCAGTGAACGCCACCACCAAGCCGTTACCAGCAGCTCCCGGTTCAACAGCTGTGAACGTAGCTGGTAAGAGGATGGCAGATGCGTATGAACTATCAGATGTCCTAACGGCTACAGGGCCAGAAATATCCCAAACAAAGGAAATCGGAAACCCATCTGGGTCGTAACTTCGCTCACCGGACAATCCGACCGACTGATTTGTCTTCAGCGGCCCGGCAGGACCGTCTATGATAGCTACCGGCGGACGTTTAGGAAGCGCAGGTTGACTATCGGCGGCCAACTGGCTGAGCGTTCCTACCTGCCCAGTGAAGTGCATACCTGCAGGGTACGTCGTCACCTCGGTCATCTCTGGAATAGAAGCGACCATCTGCAGACCAGTCTGCGCCGGCTCAGACTGCGCAACGTACAGATCTATGCTGTCACCAGTAGAGATAACCCTGAAAACGAAATGTGAGTCGGCTGGGGCGGGCAGTCCTACCTCTGTGCCGTCGAAATAGTATTTACCTGCTGTTTCTACTAATCGCACCTGACGATTACCGTCAGATACAATGAAATCCGACCCATCTAAGAGACCTGTGAACTCCGCAGTAAACGTAGCTAAAAAAACCAGGTCTATTCTGAGTAAGGGCGGTGGTGGGTTAACAAAGTTCCACGATACGTAGTTACCAGCAAACACCAGTGGGTCGGCGCCTGAGTAAGCTACCTCCGGCTGTAGGAGTAGGTCGGAGATGCCTCCTCCCCACGTTGAACTGTCGAAAAGGTCCATTTGTTAACCTATGTACCCGACGACCGGCATCACACTTTTTGGCAGAGTGTGGTTGTTCACGACAACAACTCCTTGCCTCCTGCGCAGGGCGTCTTCGTAGAACAAAAACAACGGAGTGGGCTCCGTAGCGTTGCGCGCTCCAGCGTCTGCTATCGATCTGTGGAAGTCAAAGACTTCTATCTCTTCACGTGGTCCAAGATTCCGGATGTAGTTACGGGCCCCTCGTGCGATCACCTCGGCGGACGTGACCCCGCTGGCGTCCAAAGAACGATAAACAGGCGCTTCGTGGTTCACCTTAATAAGAATGTTGTTGCCTAGATGCCTGACATTATCATCGTCTATGTGGTCTTGAAGCACCGGTATGTTTGGCCCGTAGCGAAACCTGACATCCATCTTGTCCATAATAGCGTACCCGCCGGGAACTGGAACTACCGCACGAATCACAAGACTACCGGTCTCTCGAGAGCTGAATGAAAGTCCTTCATCTTCATCTTCAAAGCGGAAACCTTCAATCGGCTGCTCTGCCGTGAGAACCACACCGCCAGCCAAATTGAATGAAGTCCCAAACCCAATCGACTCAATATTGATATCAGCCTGATAAAGCGTGTCCTGTCTTTGAGATGCGGTGATGAACGCGTTGCCTTTCCTGACGAACGTGGCGTTGACCAAATCCGACCCAGTGTTCCACCCGATATCACCAGTATCTACGTAATGTCTTAGAGTACCAGCGTCATCCTCAGAGAACACAGACTGAACGACGTATGCTTCTGGATCTGGTAGCAAATTGGTCGACACCGAGAAATTAAGGATTGACGCAGCAGAGGAGGCTAGAATCTCGACTTCCTGGTCGGACTTGATTGCCAGCATGTTGTTGTACGCAAAGACATCAAGACCTGGTATAGCCGCACGAATCTGCTCAACAACTCCAGGAGGTGATATCTGCGTGAGCGGTATGGCGCCGGCACCTGTGAAAAATACTGCATAAGCAACACCACCGACTGAGATACCTAGTGTTGTGCCTGACAGATTAGCTTCTATCGGACCTACTGGCTCTATATCAGCGAAGCTCTCACTCAGGATTGTCCTGGTCTTGATATAAACGAAGTCACCAACCTCAATCCCGCCATCGACGAGATCAGTTGACACAGACTCAAATATACCTGCGACAGCTTCTCCGGCCGCCGTTAAAATGGCTTGTTCGTACGTAGGAGGTACCTGGAAACGTATAGCGCCAGCCTCCCCGAAATAAAACGCCTGGTCTGCAGGCAACCATGTGTTCGTTGGCTCTGTAAAAAGAAGCCGCAGTACTCCTCTAGACGGCGACCCTATGGAGTAGTCTAGTTCGCCTTCGAAGCCGGGAACACCCGGTACGCTAAAGGCTACATTTGTAGTTACAGACGAGCTCGTCACCGCCTCAATACGGCACCACACCCCTCTCAAATTGAGATAGTCGCCGATCGAGATACCAACCTCCACAGGATTCATATCCTCAAACTCAACTATCGTAGACCCGTGCGTGATGATAGCGTCATTGGCCGCGTATAGACTATTCGGTACTTTCGTCACCGACGTTACTGATCTGAGTAAATACGCGATCGAAGGATAAGCATAAGGTATCGGCGTCTCTTCGCGGGTAACATCTGTCACCCTAATGAGTGGTTTCTTTACTATGGTTCCAGACGGCGAGAAGATCTCGAAAGTCAGGTTCTCGGTGTAGTAGTTAAAGACACCGTCTACCTCGAGGTACGGAGCCGAAACTGATTGAACGATATACTCGTCTGCATCCGGACCGTTATGAATGCGTAGAATGTCAGTGCCGGGGACGACGTTAGCCAAACTAACTTCTGTGCGCGCTCTCGAGGATTCCAGCATGGTAATCATGTCTGACCCTCGAGCATGGCTGTGTTCTGGGGCAAACGCGTCTATATACAAATCGCGGCTGATTCTGCAAACCATGTTAGCGACAGGAGATGTTATCAGAATAGGGACTCTAATAGATGTTCGACCAGCATCTACGTACACCTCTATCACTCTGTGACCGCCGACATCGTCAAGTTCGCAACCAGAGATAAGATAAATCATATCGTTGCGCTGCACGGGAACGCCAAAACCCAGATCTATAAATGAGAAAGACCCCACGTTCTTCTTCAGAACGCATTTTCCCTCAAAAATCGGGAAGTTGTCTGGAATAGGGTCAAGTGTGGCAGCCTCTTCACCAGACTCACGGTCACGCAAATATACGTCAGTCATGCCACCTATTTTTAGATAGTCCTCGTAGACCTGACCGTTGAGTCGAAACTGGAAGTCACCTACGGACGCTGATTGACGATACTGAAAATCATAGTTGCCGGGGGCCAACGCCCCATGCAGCAACCTATACGTCATCCACAGACTCTCGTTCTGAATTGTAGGTAAAGGAAAACGATTGTTGGAATCTAGAACAAAACCGACGTCATCGTGAACTGTGAAGTCAAATTGGTGATTGAGTAGAGATGGGACGCCGAGCGTTGACATCAGAACAGTAGCGACCCAGCCCCCTCCGACCTGTTCGACAGTATCAATCTCAAATTCATATGAGGCTTCTGGGCCCAGGCCACCGACGCCTATGCTGTGAATGGTTATCAGCTGGTCAGCCAGGCCAGGTTGCGGTTCCGCCGTCCCAATGGGCAACCCCCAACGACTACCATCGTACGCGTACACCAAGAACGCAGGGTTGGCCAAGCCGGTCCGATAAATATCAATCGTCTGGCCTGCGCGATATTCTCCTCCGGCCAGTGTCAGCGGGTACGTAGATGGGCCTGTTGCAACCGTTGGCCACGTTTGGGCGAAAATGTAATCTCCGGTATCTCCGGCGAGTTCAACTCCAAAAGGCTCGGCGCCGGACACCAGACCGATAATGTCAGAACGCAGCAAGTCTGCGCCATTGAATACCAAATACGGCCTGACTTCCAGGTTATTGCCATAGTTGATCATCTGCACAGAGTCGATCGTTATGACATCGCCCAGCAGACCGCTGTCGATAGCCAAGATCGGCAGATCGAAGTTATCTATTGTCAGGATATCACCGACCCGCATACCAAAAGCCGTCGTAACCAGAAACAAGTTGGTGACGTCTGGCTGTAAATTAACGAAGATAGGCTCGGCGAACTCGAGTATAAGCGCTTCTCCGCTGCCCGACAGCTCAGATATCTCTGACCCTATATACATAATCGGCTGACCGATAACCTCCAGCTCAATACGAAGCCTGTCTCGAACCATCTCCTCATCACAGGATTTGACGACACGTACTCTATCGAACAACGTCGGGAACGTCTCCTCGATATACAAGGTGATGCCGCCAAGTTTGGTAAGCGACCGCTCAGCGGTGTTCAGAACCTTCTGGTAGAGTACCTCTTGAGTATCGGCGTCCACACCATCTATCGTCTGCCGCGCCATGTTTGTGCAGCGCACAGCCCCAGGGACGCCAAGTACGATCTTGATGGTGTTAGGTTGTACGTTATAGCGAGATCCGGTGTTCTCTGCGAAACAAAGGATGTCGGCGTAGTACTCCCCGGTTGTCGAGTCCTGTTCCTGTTCTTCTGACAGCACAGTTCTTGGAGTCACAGGGTAGTAACGCAAGTTGTTGGCGCCGTAGAAAGCGGCGTCCGCTGGAATCGGACGATCCCTGGCTGTGGCAAAGAAAACCCTGATAGTAGTCTGGGTTCTGGTACCGTCAGCTCCGTATACAAACATCTGCGCCGCACGAATCCTGGCCTCTTCAAGCGTCAATAACTCAAAGCGGGGACTGCCAAGAACGACTTCAAGTCTGGCCAACTCACGCTGCACTGACGTAGCCAACACCTGTGAGGGTGTAAACTGTGTATCCTCAAAGCCATACCCGTCTAACTCCGGATACGCCTCGTCCAGCCTGGAACGAAGAAACGACGCGGCCGATGTCTGAGATAGCTGTGGCTCCAAACGTTGAACAAGCGGTGTGACAACCGTCGCGTCCATTCTACTGCCCAGCGACACGTCAAGTGAAGGATCGTAGAGCAGGAGTAGATTACGAGCCAAACTACCAATATCTATAGCCATAAGGAGAACTCCAGATTGGTCGTCTTCGTCTTCAGGTCAAAACTCATCGAAAGCGTACGACCCTGCGCATCCAACTTGACGAGCTCAAACAGAAGAGGTTGGCGAGATGGAGGAACCCGTCTGCCAGCCTGTCTATTGATGATATCTCGGAGAGCGGCAGCCGCCGAAACCTGTATGTGCCCAAGAATCTCTTGAGCGTCCGTATCCTGCCCAAGTGTCTTCAGGTACTCTCCAAGACCACCCGCTGAGAACATAGCCCGCAGCAGGTCGAAAATGAGCTGCTCGACACCCTCCATGAAGCCGCCCTGCCAACGTATCTGTGCCTGGGCCGGGCGGTGCGGCTCATATATGCTACGCGTTGCAGCGACTGTCTCAACATTGGTGACGGGCACCTTCACTCTGCGAGGACCCTCTATCGTGTACGACGTATTGAGGCCGTTGATAAGAATTTGATCTAGCCCGTCAGTGTCGACATGGATGATAGAGTACCCCTTGTCTTTAAATACCTCTATGTCGGTGGGGTTCACCAAACGGCGAAGTTTCAGGAATCTAATATCCACTGCTGTACACCTCGTTCGCCGTGCTATCGATGTCGCCACCAAAGTCTCTAACGTTTACTACCTCGTCTGATGATGCTCCAACTACATTGAGTTGCTGCTCAGACAGACTCAAGTACTCGTCGATTCTACCGCTCAGCGCCTCCAATGACGTTCTTTTATTGTTGAGCCTATCCAACTCCTCGACCAAACGCTCCCACGAGTTTGACGACGAGGCAGCTCCTATCTCCTCTCGTTCACTCACGGCGTTAGTCATAGACGCCATCGTGACTCTGTCAGAGAAACTTATCATAACGTATCTCCGTCAGTTGCGGAAGACTAGTATACCTCGTCGAAGTCACCACTGAAATCTCCTGACTTCTCTGGGCTCTCGCCCTCGCTCTCTTCCGGGATGAATGTTGACTGATTGATTGGAATGTCTCCCTCATGAGACTCTCCAAACCTACGTTTCAATAACGTACGTAGTCTACGAGCGGCAGATGTTTTGCCGCTCATGAAGTCCAAATACCCGCCGTACACACGACCTGCTCTGAACTCGTTAAATATCACGTCAAACCCAGAATCTATGAGAGCGTCTAGGAATGCTAGTCCTGGTTTATCTGTATAGTCGAATACTTCCGGGTCCCATTCTCGCCACCAACTGATGTCTGGAAGTTCAGCCACACGCTCTCCGCTGAGCGCCCGTAAAATGATGTCTCCGTAAGGTTTCTTGCTTAAGTCAGCTGTCTTCAACAAATGACTTACATAGTGTCTGGCAGTTACGATCGGGGCCAGGTTCATACCTCCGCCACCAAACGTCCGCAGAGCAATCACACCTACGCCGGAAATATGCAGGCCTATGTTAACTCCGTAGTTCCTGACGACAGCAACAACATTGTCGATAGCTGCAGCCTCGATATCGGCCTGCAGAGCTCGCAGAACCGTCTCGGCGTTGCCGCTGCCAACCGCAGTATGTGTGAATGGTGCTCCATCCAGCTCGACCTCGTACGTAGCGCCGAGTTGGTAAAGTGTTACAGCTACTACTCTGTCGGTAATAGGCGGGTCCCAGCCTGTCTCTAAATATCGATGTAGGTCCGAACCGTCAAAATAAACATCATTCAGCTCTGGAGTGGGATTGGCACGCAACACGCCGCCTGTGTATATTCCCTGCTCCAAACCCAGGTGCGGGTACCCCGAGGTGATCTCTATCCGCCCGCCTACCAAACGCCAATGATCGTCGGCGGAGTAAATAGAGAACTCTGTGTCTGCAGGAATAGGGAAATCCAACGCAGGGCCGGCCGTGACGTACCTGCGGTACCCTACCTCTGGGATAAACATGACTTGCCCGTCATCAGGCGCCGTAACAAATCCAGTAAACGTGAAAGCCCCAGCGACCGTCATCGTTACCTTACCGACCAGTCTTTTAGACTCAGCAAGTACTAAAGGGCTGTTTGGCCTATCCGGAACAACAGTCGTGTAACTACCCCAAACACGCTGTGCTGGTAATCCCAAGGTGCTGTTTTTAATGGTAACGTCTAGGTAGTACGGTCCTAGCTCGTCATGATTAACGACAATCTTGTTCCCGCTGACGGAAGCTGTTACTGGAATAGTACCGCTATTCAGAATGCTGGTGACTTCACTAATTTCGTAGAAACGACGGTCAAACGAATAGATAAACGACCCAGAAATCTCTGAAATCTCGAGAGACAGATCAGGAGTCTCCAGCAAATCCCGTACTGGGTAAAAACCAAGGGCCCCTCCAGGAGTAACTTCATCTCTGCCAGAGATAGCCACTACTTCAGAAGCCTGCACCTGTACATCTTGTGCGGTCGGGGCGATAACAGCTCCGTCTATCAGCAGTGCGATGTACGCAGCTGTTATACCGGTACCATCATGCTCAAAGTCTACTTCGTAAAATGCCGTATTTCCGTCTCTGTAGACCAAAAAACGATTGTCGTGATACAGATACGCGCCTGCCGTAGGATGATCCCATGAAAGATCTGGCCACGGAGACGGCCAAGGGTAAAGACCTCCTTCTACAGGTCTAAGAAGCAAGCGTATGTCAGCCCCAAGTTCAGTCACCCCGATAACGCGCAACCAAAGTTTCTCTATAGTAGGATTAAACCTTCGTATACGCACGATTGCGCCCAAGTATGCACTTCTGGCTGCGTCATCTACCGCAGGAGCGGCGATGATCATATCCACGTTATCACCGCTAGCGGTGGCCAGAGACCAGCCTGTCAAACTACCTATGAACGCTGAGACGCTGGATATTGAATACGCCGTAGAGGTCGGGTCTTCTATGGTAAAGTCAAAACCGTCAGTCTGCATAAATGTTGGGTTACTGGATGTCGACATACAGGAATAATCCACTCCGCTCAACACCAACGTAACGACTCGCGCGAATACCTCTATTTCAGCCAGCACTCCCGGCTCAGCGCCACCAGCTATCAACTGTCTCAGAGCTTCTAATACAGTCTCAGGTGTATCAAACGCAGTCGCCACCTTGATATAGGGATGCCCGTTGACGACCACTTCGTACGTCTCACCGAAGCTGGCCGAGTCTAGCGTGAACCTGGTCTCTGCAGATGCAGTCATCAACGAGGCTGGCTCAGCAGGCAGCACACTGGCGTCGAATGGTGTGCCGTCGACTGTCCCTGTTAATGACCCAGGTGCGTTAGATATAACAGGCAGTCCGACGGAATTTATCGTTAGCGGACGATACTCTATGCCTACCAGCTCCTGGTCTGTAAACCTGTCCGCCGTAGGGTCTGTGAGCTGCTTATCTTCCAACACCTTGATAGCTGAGAGAACCGACAGCTGGTCTTCATAGTCGGGTCCGCGTAATCGCAGTCGCTTTAAGAGAGACTTCTTAGCGTCCCGTTGCATAGGAATAGTTCGCAACCCCACCAACCTGGACGGTACGTTCTTGACGAGATCATTCTGCTTGATGACATCACGTGCACCCACTTTGAACCGATTACGGACCGTGAGATAGTTGCCGGTGCTAAAATCTACATCCCCTGTCTTGGTCGTCCCCGGAAACAGATACGAAGTAGCCGCAGCATCAATCTCTAACAGATTGCGGCGGTACCACAGCAAGCATCTGTAGTAGAAATACAGAAGCGAGTCCGGTTTCAAAATACAAAGCAGCTCAATAGTGTCCTTCAGCCGCTCTATCTTATCGTCTGAAAAAGGAAAACCCATCAAAAGATCTCGATGTCCACAATCTCGCCGTTATCGTTTTCGTGATACGCCACATTATCCCAAGTAACGCCGTCCTCGACAGGGTCAATCTCCGATATAGGAGACGCCGGAGGGCTGTTAGCAGTCGTCGCCTCTCTATCTGGTGACCCAGGAAGGGAAACTCCGCCGGCTCTCTGCGGCTGCAAGTCTTCGTACATGCCGTCTTCTGTCGTCCATGCTTCACCATCTGCCGGACCAGTGGGGTCATCATACGTCGGTGAGTACTGACTTGTTGAATTAACATAGCTAGTAGTTTCGTTCATATCTTGCACTACCTTCGTAGTACCTACAGCCCCAATGGTCTGGTTAACCTGCCCTATGACCTGGCTTGTGTACGCGTACGGGTCACTGGTTTCTGTAAACGAGAAGGCGATAGGGGCTAGCAATGAAGGCTTCCTGTTGTTGGGATTCCTACGAGTCACCTTGTCACGATCTTTACCAGCAAGCTTCTGTATATCGTCAAACATCTTGCTAGCTGCCTCAGTGATCCGCACAGAATTTCTAAGGCGCTCTTTTTCTTGCTGCCGAGCCTCCTCGCGAAAAGCTTGCAGTCGAACTCCTACGTCGCTAGATATAATGTTCGGGTCCGTTATCTGTATGCTCTTAGCGTAGAACGACGCCTGAAACCCTACAATCTTCGGGTTACCTGCCTGCTTGGACAGATTCAACTTCAGAAAGTACCCTTCCATGACGAGATCTTCGACGGTTATAACCACACGTGCGTTCAACTCCACCAAACGCGTGGCCCGAAGTGTGGTATCCCAGTTATGCAGAAAGGCAGACTTCCAGTTGAAGTCTGGAGTATCCACCAAAATACCGCCAAACGATACGAAATCAGGTCGTTTACCAAACACCTTAAGAAAATCAACACCAAACGATTCTGTTATTTGTTGACGCTCAGTCGGTGAGTACTGCCATGTCGACAGCGTGAAGTCTGTGTAATACTTCGTGCTGCCTGACGGAGCTTTAATAAGCGGCACCAGCTTACCATCATACGTCACCACCGACAGCCGCGCCGGGGAGCCTGGTCTTGGCAAGGTTCCGTCGTACGGTCTGCGCGCACGTGGGCGGTCGGAGATATCAGCCTTCATAGCGTCCAGGAAAGACCTACGATGATAGGTGGCTCGATCAAGTGCAGTCGCTGAGCTGTCACCAGGTCTGCTACTGTATGAAAGCCAGTCTCCTCTATCTATGTGTCGTGGTGGTCCAACGGAGACGAAAAAGCTACCTCTCCTGTTCTGCAGCGCGCTCTGCGAGCCACCAATGGCTGCCTGCTTCACACTCTGCGGAAGCTCGCGCTCGGATGACGGCATCACTCCGTTCTCTCTATCGCGGCGCTCAGACTCTGTCTCAGTGCGTTGGTCAACAATGTCGTAAGACGAAGTGGTGACAAGACAGAGCTCGGGATTAACACGTTTATACGCGCGTACGGAAAACGAATTCTGCTGCGCGCGGCCTCGTTTATCCTGCCACCCGCCTTCTTCGTCGTAAAAGTCGTACTCTTCTGTCATCGTGCAACGCCCTTCTTCAGAGCGTCGACAAGTGCCTTCGCTCGTATGTACCTGGCTTGTCTAGGATCGGCAGCCGGATCGTAAGCACCTCTATCCCGCGTTCCGCTCGGCAGTACAATGCCGTACGGTAAGGATATCTCACCCACGGACCCAAGGATAGGAACATTGAATGACGCCCCTGCGTCAGGCCTCCATACAGCATTCTCGTGAAATTTAACCACCTCATCTTCTGTGGCTACCGGCCGGCTAGTCAACCCTTCAATGAACTCCCATACTGTCTTAGCGCTCACAGAATCTCTGTAGGCTCCTACCAAGCTATCGACACTCTCCTTGATACTATTGCCTGGAAAAGCGTCCATGATAGAACCAACACCCAGACACTCTTTGTAGAAGCTCTCCCCAACATTATCTCTCTCGTAGATCGGAGATATCCATGACGGACGCAGAAAGTCCTCGAGCGGGCCGCTTTGTGGTACGACAGTGCGCTTGACGCGTTTTCCCTTCTTGCCGACGATATTAGTCAACAACCTGTGTGTTGCGCTCAACTTGCCGATCAAAGCCTCCATTTGCCGACTAATGGCGAACTCGGAACGTGCCTGCCTACTAGCGTCGTCCAAATTGACTTTTTGAAGACCCTTGAACTCCAACTTAAGAGAGTTGACGATCCTGCCGGACTCAGACCGTATAGTGAGGTAATTTGACGCAACGTCACCGAAATTACTAACGAGCACAGACACAACAGTGCGCTCATCTTTGTGTTGTTCACCAACGAGAGCAGCCAACCTTTTAGAGAACATGTTGAACAGCACCCCCGTTTTGTTCGACACATTCGCCACGAATCCGGAATAGGCTGCAAGTCCGTTGAACTCTGGGGCTTGCTTTATAATATCTGCCTTCTTGCTGTAGTACGTCAAGATGCCTTTTGTATCGCCTAGCAAATCATTGGCGGCTCTTTTTATCTCACCCTCAAAGCCTGTACCGTAGTTAGGGTTCGGATCCACGACCTCTTTCTTGATAGCCGGCCCGTCATATGTCTCATCGTGAAATCTAGCGTCCGTCATACTGATAGCGGTAGAAGCAGCTCCGCCTGCCGCTATGTTGTGCATGACTCCGGTAATCATCCCTAGTTTATGTTTCTTCTCGCTAGCCGTCCCCACAACCAAGCCAGGCATGCCAGCAACTATCTGCGGTAAAAAGGTCAGCGCTACTATCGATATGTTGCGCCCTGCCATGCGCCCTTTTATAAACAGATATTCAGCCGAGCGTTGCATGTACGCTGTCTCGTCGTCATCTTTTCCTACGAAGACGTTGAGATACGGGAGCTTTTTGAAGTCAGGGATAATGCCAGTGAAGATTTCGTGCGGTAATATAATCCTGGCCCCGCGCTTGGCGTCAGATAATGTCTTCTCCCCGTGAACGTCAGTCAGGTTTGGTGCCACCGCCATCTTCTTGGACATCATCAGCGGGTCAGCCGCAAGTAACTCGTCCATCACCATCCCCCAGCTCTCTTTAGTTGTGAGCCGAAGACGGGTAATCTCCTTAAGATACGAGCGTGCCATCGTCTGACTTGCGCGCTGATCCGGAAAAATAACGTTACATAGCGGCGGAGCGGTAAAGAAAATATCTGGTAGAAACACGGTCTCTACGAGCCGGTCTACTACCTTCACATCGCGCGGCGCCCTACCAGAACTTCCACCTTTCTCGTTGAGCACGGACCTGTACCGGCTAAGAGCTTTAAACAGCGCAGACATCATCTTATAAAACAGCGGGTAATTCAGTACGTACCCGCTTTCTGACACACCGCTACCCTGTGTGGGGGTGTACTTCCGAAACGCAAACCCGCCTGTACTAGCTGCCCCCATTTCGGCCGGCATAGCTCCTGCGTCAGGAGGTCCATTCCTGGTGTAGCTTGTTGTAGAACCAAAGATATTTGAAGCTACGTGCAGATTATTGGTTTCATCGAGTTGTTTAATCAGCGGGTCTATGACTGCCCCTTTGGCATCCTTCCTTAGCTCCCTCTCGTAAACAACGAAAGCGCGCTGCGCACGGGTTGACTTACGAACAAAGTCATCTGTGATGCCCTCTTTCTGTGCCGCGTAATCACGTATGTCGTCCAAAATACCAATAATGGATTCTAGCGCCGCTATTCTACGGCGCACGAACGCTTTGACGGCCTCAGGTACCTTGGCTGACCTCTTTGGTGATGGAGGGACTCCCGGTATATGTATGACTTTGCCACCAGCAATGAAGCGCGGAGCGATGATCGGAACATAGTTATGGTAGATTAACCCAAGCACGCCTGTAATGATGTCTCTGAACGATGCCATCCCGCTATTGCTCTGCACGGTACGACGCACCCAGCGGTTGAAGCTGTAGTGCTTGAACATACGAACAGACGTATCGTCCTTCGATGAGGCCCATATCCGTTGAGTCAAGCGTAGACGTAGCTCGGCTTGGTTAAAAAAGGTGTTCAGGCCGCCAAACTTCCGTGGGCCCTTGTACACTCCACCTATACGTTCAAGTACGTGAATAATGCCGCCCATCAGCCCACGTAAACCGGGCATTGATGCTGGTTCTTTGCGGAACGCCTTGACGACACTCCAACCAGCGGATTCGATGATCGGCATATACTCGGACTTATCAGTCCCCATAAAGGCAGCTACGCGGGTAATCTCGCTCGGCAGCAACTCATCATCGCGAGCATAGTAGTGTTTAGCAGCGTCCCAGTATGTCGTCATATCGACAAGCTGCAGTACTACTTGAGTAGAGGAAGCTTGCTCTGTGTACTGAATAGACTGAAGCTCGCCAGCAAATAGATGATAAAACGAGTTACCATCCAAAGAGTAGGAGATCTCTACCAATGTGCGCGGAAGCAGATTTGACGCCTCGTCAACAGCAGGGACAACAACAGTGGCAACCGCCGGTTGACCGACGCCACTTCGTATGGATACTGAAGAGATATCCTCGAACTCGATACCCTCGATACGACCCCGCAGCTTGATATTGGCCGTCCCTATCGTCTTAGACACTACTACCTATACCTCATTAAAAAAGAGCTCTAAAGCGCCTACTCCCATAAATTACTTAGAGCGCTCAAAACCCCATCCTTCCCCTCATTCTTTGCCGGGCCTTTGCCCTGCGCATTCCTGACATCCTCAGACGACAGCCCTTCAAGAACTGCTATTTGCTTAGTTTGTAGCTCTATAGACTTGGCGAAATGCGCGTCTAGTCTGGTAAGTAACTCACCAAATTCTCCGGCAGCTCCTCCCGCGTATGTCCCGGTAGTTGGCGGAACTATCTGGGCACTAGTTTTAGCAATCTCGTCTTGTAGTCTTCTTCTCTCCTTTGGGTCGGACGTGTTCATTATCTGTTCAGTTAACTGGATGGTCTTTTGTAGCGCCGGGTCTCCTTCGGCCAGCTCCATCAAACGACCTATGCCGTATCCAGAAGAGAGGTCTAAGCCACTCTCGGCCTGCATAGCGCCTGTCATGAACGCCTTGATAGCCGCGCCACTATCACCAGACAGGTGCGGTGATAGTAGCTTTGAAATGTATCTCTCACGACCCTCCTCAGTGCCACCGCTTAACTCTCTATCCAGCTTCTTGATGCGCGCGAGCTCGCGTGGAGCTTCGCGTATCATATGAGCTCCAGACGCTCCGTAAGGCCCCATCTGCTGCACGAGACCAGCGAGGCTCTCACGATCTTTAGCGGTCATGTTCTCGTCCATAGCGATTCCCGCTACAGTATCGTAGAACTGACTGATGTCTTTGCCTGTTACCTCGTCAAGTCCCTGCAACCTGTCTATTTCGGTCTGGAATCGTTCTCCGCCTCGTAAATGAGGAAGAACTCCATAAGCCGGGCTGTCCGCCATCCTGGTGACGTAGCGTCTCGTCTCTGCCATAGACGTCTGCTTCTGAATCTCTGCGTCATCTCTGTACGCTCCAGCAAACTGCCTGCCAGCCTCTCCTGTAGCCCCTACTCGCAGCAAATCTTTGGCCCGCTCTGTACCAACACCGCTCACCGACATGATATGAGCTGTGCCTTCATCAGTTAGGTAGTTCATCCTATCGCGCTGGTCACCCGAGAGGCCTCCTTCGTCTTTCAGTTGATTTAAAAACGCCAGTTCTGTCATTTGAGGGATGTCGCTGAGCTTACCGTTGAATAAATTAAACGTCTCCTTAACTAATGTGCCGTCATGCATAGAATTAGTTACTGCCGCATTGCCGGCGTCCACAGCATTTTTATGAGATGCAACTATCGCATCCATTGATCGATAACCATGCGTAGACATCCCCGGAGGAGCGAACGGAGTGGCCATGGGTGCCGATCTAGAAAACTTGGCTAGTGCGGCGCGCTTCTTGTCTACCGACCCTCCAACATACATCGATACTCGATCCGCCGTCTCGCCGAAACCGCCTTCCCGCAAGGAACCCATGATAGCGGCATATTGCTGGTCAACTGGCATTTCGGATAAAGACTCTGACGTGATTCCTGGCATTAACCCTTGCTCTAGTAGATACCCGACGCTCTCGAATTGATTTTGGATAGCCTGCTCTGACGTAATGTTCTGCGGATCTATTCTAGATAGCTCGGAGTCTATGTTTTTAACCTGCTTCTCCAAAAAAACAATATCAGCACTAGCCTTCTTCAAATCTATCGAAGCCACCTCCACCCTGGTCCGCCCTTTGCCGACTTGCCCGTAACCAGTGCCTTCTAGAAGATCAATAGCGGGGTCACTTACCATCGTTACGGCTTCATCATAACTTACTTTACCAGTTACAAAACCGCTTATAGCGCCTGCCCACAGGCCTAGTTCTGTCTGCTCTCTGGCTGTAAACGGTTTTCTACCAGGAATAAAGGCTTGGGCTTGATTAAGCATATCTGCCGATGCGTCGCCCCAATCCGCAAATTCATTTAGCGCGTCAACAACAAACGCCCCGGTTTCACCAAACATATTTTGAGCGCCCCGCCTTTCTTGCGCAGCAAACTGGTCGCCGTAACTTTGATATGATGGTCTAGTTCCCGGCTCTAGCGCGTATTGACCCCCAGACTCCTCTAGCTGACTAAACGTCATGGTCTGCGTCTGCCCGGCCGCTCCAGTTTCTTGTAGGTATTTCAGCGTTTGCCTGTCTATTGACGCAACGTTATCAGGGGTCGACGACTCACTAGTAATCCAATTTCTAAGCGCAGCAGGAAAAGTAGCCATTTGCGTAAAGGCTTGTGCCCCTGCTAGACCAGCCATCTGTACGGGCACTGGAGCTCTAGACAGCTGCTCACCAACAAAAGGTACTTGCCTGCTGAGTTCCGATACATTACCAGGACTAAAAGGCGTAGATGTATGCGTGTAGGCCCCAACACCCATATACCCGAAAGCATCAGGAAACTTAACTTCAGGAGTAATACCACCACCGCCACCGCCTGGCGCGTTGAAATCCGCAGACCCTGCCGGTCCGTACTGAGGAATTCCGAAAGTTGCGTATTGAAAGGCTGTGTCTGTCTGCGGAGACACGGTTACACGACCTCCAAACATCTGCTGCTCAGTCCACTGTGTCATTCCGCTTTGTAAATTGGCGCCAATTCTTTGTAGACCTGAGGACAACGGAGAAAATATCTCGTTCGTAAACGAATCGTAAATACCTCCCAGTGTCGGAACCTGGACAGGCGGCAACATACCAGACCCCATAATATCGCGGTCCATAGACATTTGCGTGCGCGCTCGAATCTCGGGCCCTTGCTGCGCCATCTCCATCATCATATTTATCTGCGCGTCACCCATGCCTGTGTAACGACGCTGCATAATAGAGCGTGCCATGTCTTGTTCTTCTGGATCAAGCCGTGTAGACCCAAAATACTTGGTCAGGATATTTTCTGTGTCATTAGCGATCAGCATCTCCGGGCCGACTTCCTGAACCAACTCACCGGCTAACTGCTGCCGATTGGCTCTAAAAGCCAGCTTGCCACGTCGAGTTGACAGATTCTCCCGAGCTTTGCTAACGACATCTTCATACCCCATGCCGCCGCCGGCGTACATCTGGGCAACTTCAGGATCTATGTGGCCAGTCTCCGGGTCCATCAGAGCAGCTGTAATCATGCGTCCACGCCGCCCCTGCGAAAATTGAACAGCCTGCTGGGACATCTGCTGCGAAAACATGGCGGCCCCTTGCTCGCCGCCCATACCGGTGGCCATATAAAGGTCCTCGTCTCCAATTAGCCCCATACGACGCGCCATGCCTACACGACCGACCATTTGTTCGCCCATCACCGCACCTTCCATCGGACTTGCTCCGACGGCACGATACATGTTGGCTCCGAACACACCCATCTGTTGAACAGTGCTGGGGTCGACTCCTCCCGCTTTGGCTATTCCTTGCGTCAGCATGATGTTACTAATCTGGTCTCCACGCCCGAAGATGCCCATTTGCTTCTGACTCTCCATGAAGCCGTAAGCCTCTTCAAGTGAAGAATTCATAACAGAAGCTACGTCTTTCAAGGCGTCTAGCGTCTCTCTGAACTTCGTCTTGAACTCGTCCATGCTTTTGACATCACGAAACTCCCCACTGCCCATGAGTGTTCCGGTGACCTGCGTAAGCTGATCAACTGATAGTGTTGGGTCATTGCGAGACATGCCTGCGAACATGTTGCGGACACCAAGAACATCGCTAGAGCTGACATTCCCCATCTCCGGCATCAACGTCCTGTTCGGGCTCATCAGCATCGTCTCCAGATTACTCTGCTGCATGATGCCCTGATTGACGTTATCTGTGGCGTAATCAACAACGGCCGTCGCGGCAGTATAGAGACCGTAAGCAGCCAACCCGCCAGCCAATCCGGCTCCCACACCTCCGGCCAAACCTCCGATACCGCGCGCGCCCCCCGCAAGAGCACGACCGCCAGAAGCTAGTCTTGACAGGCCAGCTCCTTCGCCGAGGCCGCTAGCTGACATCCAGGCCCCTACTCCGGAGGCAGCCCCGGCGATAGTCAAACCACCAGTGTCAAATGGATCTAGCATGGCAGCCGCCACAGCGCCTATCCCCAAAGGTCCGCCGATAGCCGAAGCTGTGACGCCGAACGCCCCTAACTCAAACACACCCCCAAGCGCCCCCATCGGAGCATTACCGCTGAACGAGGTCAGACCTAGTTGAGAACGTGTAGCTTCGGCGATAGGGTCAATAGGAGGTGCAACGTCACCGAATAGCTGCGGGGTCATCATCGGATTCATCTCTTGACGAGTAAGTGCAGTGTTATCTGTCACATTACCCATCATGGACCGGTTCTGATCGGCCTGCTGCGCTAATATCTGTGATACTTGGTCTTCACCAGCCATGTTCGTCTAATACCTTATCGACTGCCCGTTTTCGTATCTCGTCTGGGTTACACGAAACGACCTCACACAGCACCTCAAAACTGAAAGAATAATCCTGCTCTGAACCAAACATCCATGTTATAGACATCCGCACACCAATCTTCTCTGCGTGTTGAACCGAGTTAGCCTCGTCCGTACTTCCTCGCGTAAAGTCAGAGACAGCCTGCTCCAACATCGCCGCCCTAAGTGACATCTCTTTGTCTAATATGTACTTCACGCGACTGTTATAGAAAGCTCGCCGACGGTAAACTCATCATGATACAGATCGGCAAACAGCATTGTGACGGTCGCCAAGCCGATACCGACGGCAACTAAATAACTGCCAGACACCAGGACAACAGCATCGTCGCTACTGACGTACGACAAGTACTCAGAAGACCCATTTTGTTCGACATCGTTAGACATCAGAACCGCCAGGTCACCAACAGGAAACTTATCTCCGACCGCCATGGCCTTCGTGTCTGGAGTAAACGAGAAGGGCACAGGATAGAATACATCAGAGAACTTGGCGCTGCTTCTATTCGGAATATGGATTGTTTCGTCAGTATCCGAGAAACGTCCGTAAATCAACGTATAGTCTCTGTTTCTCAGTGTGTCCCGCTCTACGCGACCATGCTCGTCTGGTACGAAGTCAACGTGCGCCCCGATAAAGGCTTCATCCAGAAACATATACGGCGCTTGAATAGCAAGACGCACTGGGGTAAGCGCTGCCAACCCAGACGGCATGAGAAAATCACCGTATACCCGGCACAGCCTTGGATGCGTGGCGATCGGCTTATCGAGGATCGTCAGCTCCAGGTTGACTATAATCGTCACACCGGACACCGTGAATGATTGCGGGCTGACGACTCGATACGCCTCGCCATCATAACGGTAGCGAACTCGATAGTCGCCATCCGGAAGCAAAAAATCCACCTTGCCAGCAGCATTCGTAAAGCCTTGACCAATCTCAACATCAGAAGTGTCGTAGACCCGCACCAATGCGTTATCTACAGGGTCGGTAGTCGGCTGCTTGACTGAAAAAGTGACGAGAGGCATATAAGACTCCTCACGGGATATCGACGTCGGCCTCTGGCGGTACCAGTACCAACGCAGTCAACGGGTCGTAAACTCCTGCCAAGTCACCAAAGTTTACCTCGTCCTGGTCTGGTATAATGACGTGACGTTGAAAATTGGTGCCCTCTACGTAAACATCTATCTCCGCCCCCCTGATAATTGGGAGCTCCGCGTACCCGAATGCGTTTGTCCTATCTTCCAGAGGTCCGTACGACAGGATGATCGTCTCGCTAAGAGTACCTGTCACCGTAGTTACCCCAGAGGCGTCCACGATAATCCGTACATTTGACAAAGGCGTGCCGTCTAACTTGCCAAAGTAGAACTTCACCAGACAAATCTGATCAGACGGAACGCGGTTGACGACAGGATCCTCGGCCGGAAAAGCGTCTGTATACACATAACGACGTGTTACTGGATGCTCGACGTACATAGGAAATACGTTCCAGTTGAACACATACCCGTTCAGAGCTAGAACTATTCTGTACTCCCCTTTCTCGAGCACTGGATTAACCCGACCCCACGCATCGGTGACGCCAGCCCACACAAAGTCGTAGTCTGGCTCATTGTTCTTATAGATGTAAACGGCTAGGCCCGTCATGACGTCCAGGATTTCCTGACGAAAGACGTTTATATAGACCTGTGAGGACTCGGTCATCACATAACCATGACCGTCCTCGTCCGTCCACCGAACATCTATAGACCCAGGGTGCAAGTATTGCGTGAGCGTATTGAGGTTGTCGTATATCCAGCGGTCAAAGAGTACCAAGGTTTCATCAAACGGTCCGGCGATAGCGTGATACAGCCCCGTATCGTCTCTGACAATGCTAGCAGCCGGGATAATCTGAATGACGTTGTTCTGTTCATCGAGAATCTCCACGTCTTCAAACCCTACCGGATCGTAGTGCTGCTCATCTCCATCTGGACTTGTCCACAGGAACTCAGCTCTAATGATAATTTCTTCGTGAATTACAGAATGTTCGCGTTCAACAGTCATCACAAACTCTCCCATACCGCATCTATCTCTGCGGTCAGACCCGAGTCGTCCGTCAAGGCTACTTCGAGCTCCCCGAGCGGACTGGTAGACAAAAAGAACTCTACGTCAGCGATCTCGGTCACCACCGATAAAGTAAGCTCGGCAATAATAGGAAGCATGAGCTCCCTGATAGACTCGTTTGTCGCGGCAAGTTTGATAGCTTCAAGAGATATACCCGCGTCAGCGTCTAGCGCTCCGCCGCCGAAATCTCCCTCAAAATCAACGTCGATATCACGATCGTCCACCATAACCCACGCCTTTAAAGATACGAGATTTTGACCGACTAACCTCTGGCTCTGAGATTCCAACAGACTTAGAAATGTCGCGAGTCCCTGTAGTTCCACCCCTGATAAGATTGTACACTTGTCTGTCGGTACCAGAAAGAGATGGGCCTAACATTTGGAACGCATCTTCAAACGGGTCAGTCATTTGCTTCGACGCAAATGGTACCGACGACCCCAGTGTTGACGCACCCAGCTCCTTCTCAAGACGGAGCACTTTTTCTTCCGGCCAGCCCAGACCTTTGGCGATGTCTTTCACCTTCACACGTTTCTTCCTGGCCTCGAGGTCAGCTACCACCCGTTTATACTTACCTATAGAGAATACACGTGTTTCTGGAATCCTGATAAGATTCTGCTTGGCAGCCACTGTGCTTTTAACCTTCTGCAGGTACGAAGACACCCATGGGCGTAATTTTCCCCGCTCTGGTTGATAGCGATCAAACGCCTTAAGAAGCACATTTTGAGTAATGCTGTCTATCACAGGGTCCGGCAACCTGACTCCTTGACGTTTGTAAATAGACGACACTCTCCCTGCGTACGGCTCAAACATCTGACGAAGTTTTTGTAGCTCCTGCTGGTCACCAGTAGTACGCCACTTCTTCCAGACATCTTCGGGGGTAATTTCTGCCATATTACTTCTCCTAGAAGGTGCTCATTCATTAGTACCACATGGCGCTCGTCATGACAAAGAAACCTTGCTTCAAGTAGTCTAATGAGCTAGGATGGCGTCGTGAACTTATCATGTAGTCCTGGAGAAAGATATGGTTGTCAATGAAGAAGTACCGCGAGCTGAGGTCGACCCGCTGTTCGACATGAGCGAAGAAGATGAAGCTAAGGAAGAAGAAAACGAAGCTGAAGAAGAAGAGGTACTGAGTCCTGAAATAACAGAGCGTCTGATGTACCGCGAGCTGGTAATCAGCGATCCCTTCTTCAAGGAAGCCTCCGCCTCAGTGAGGCGCATGCTGTCGTATGACGCCTGGAAAGCCGTCAAAGACAGAACACCAAAACCAGACATAGGTGACGTGTGTCTTGGGGACGTCTTGGAGAAAGTGGAGATAATTCCAGGCAAGCTCTCACCTACCTTCAGAATGCTGTCCGGCAAAGAGTGGCGCTACATCGTGTCCAGAATGGCCGAAACCATGCCGGCATTGATACCTAACCAGCAGGCCACATACCGCCTGGTGTTTGGCATACACTCATTGAACGGCGCTCCTGTAGCCTCACGCGGCCTATTGAGGAACGACGGAACAATCGACGACAAAGCTGTCATCACAACAAAAAAGCTACTAGAGGAAAAACCTCTCGATGTCCTAACACTGCTCAACGTACATTACGAGTGGTTCAGGGCTCGCATGCATCTCATATTAGAGGACGGGCAGGTAAAAAATGGATAGAGTCTCTAGACGGGTGGGTGCGGCTACTACAATGGTACAAATTTCTGACCGAGCCGCCAGAAAAAGGAACCTATCTAGAGACTCTTTTTCAGTTCATCGGACGGAAGCTCCATATCCAGGAGCTCATGCAAGCAAGACTGACAGTTCTGCAGACGTATTTGACTTTCGGGGTATATAAGCTGCAGACTGGAGAGGATCAGAGTGTGACCGAACTTGGTGAATTCATAACGACCATCGAGGAAGAGCTGCTGTCGTCAATGAACCCGGATATACCAAGAGTCAAGGAATCACATGCGCAAGAAAAGAAAGAGTTTCTCAAAGAAATTCGCCAATCCGGACCCCTCCGAGTCACATCATTGGCTCCTGAGGTGTCCAGGGGACAAGGACTGCAAGCCGCTTTCGAGAGAATCCGCGACAAAGTTCTTAGCGACGATGCGCGGAACGCAGCTCACAAGCTTAGGAAGGGTCGTTGAGACCTGCTTATGCGGAGCCCAGCATAAGCACGATAGATGCCCGATATGTGGAAGAGCCTTAATGGAGCGCCTGAAGAAAACGCCGCTCTTCAGTATGTTTATACGCAACGGTTTGTCTGCGGAGATATTCGAGGATGGAGCACATGACCGCCGAACTAAACATCCCAATAGCCAAAAACATGTCTCTAGACTCTCTGACATCAAAGATCGCCCAGATTTTACGGACATACAGGACCGTGCGTTTGGAGATAGAGGGTAACTCCATTCGAGCAGATCATCTGGGACGCAGAGACGAGGTAGAAGATGACCTGGACGCCTTGATCAAGAGACATGACCTCAACAACTTTCCGTGGTCTAACTCCCTGCTAGACACCATGATTCAAGCAACGATTACCCACAAAGGGTACATCATCAAGAATATCTTTGTGAAGTCTAAAACAGAGGTTCTACGGGCAGTTGGACTACCAACCGACACAGCGCTCAGCCATATTTTAGGGGCGGAAATCATTGAAGGTTGCGACTTGATGGACTACCAGTTGATACTGGGACTCGCCACATCGTATCTAGTCACCATCGGGCAACTAATGAAGATAGTAATCGTCGAGCTTCCCATGATCGACAAGGAGCAGGAGGGCGTAATCGATGTCGTCAGTTGAACGCATAGAAGAGCTATTCGAAGAACGTCTTGGTGTTGGCGCGACTGCTGTGAAGATTGGCAGTAAAAAAGACATAGACAAACTGAAGGTTATTGTTAGCTTCAGCTACTCTCCAGTCTCCAAAGATGTTCTCGATAACTGGAAACTATTCCTACGGGCGCTGACAGAATCATCGGTCGTCAAACTGAAAGGTACTCCGCCCAAGCGGGAAGGCGGAGAGCCGCACTTCCGTATAGAGTTTGAGCGTCAAAGCCCACCTGCCGTGCTAGAATATCTAAAAAGAGCGCTCCCGACAGACTCCCGAATAGTGCCTGCCGCACCACAGGTACATTGGGGCTTCCAGCCTAAGAACATCACTGTAACCAGGGGTGATTACGGAGAAGGACGTTACGACGAGTCGGAGTCGATATGACAGAAGAGAAAGAAGGGTTCGAGCCTAAAAGTATCCAGGCTATAGCAATTCCTGACTACGCCAAAAACCTATCACTCGAGAGGTCAGCGCAAATCTACGCCGAGCACGTTGGGCTAGACTTTGATACAGCAGAAAAGCCAATTATCGAGAAACCAGAACGCGTGAAGGCGCCCTTACAACTGCTCGTAATCTTGATGCCGAACTCCAAGCGAGATCATGTTGTTGGGAGAATGGAGATATTCGAGGTAGGTGGTGAAGAGGTATATGACGAACGAGGCACGAAGTCACCGCTCGGAGGAAACTCCAAAATATACTGGTGTCCTCACTGCAAGATTCCAATCTTGTCAGAGTGGCATTCCGGAGTCTTTGTAGTCTGCTCCCACTGCACCGCTATGATAAAGCCAAAAGACTTGATCGGCGAAGTCATCTTGTCACACTCACCCGTAGCTGCAGCCAAGATAATCAGGCGAGCGCACATGCAGCTGCAGTTCGCAGACCTGTACGTCATGCGGTTCCTCTCATTACCAGAGGTAGAGCGCAAGCACTACACAAGAAAAGACTCCGACGAGATGAACAAAGCGTTGTACGAAAGAGTTTGCGTTCTGTACCCCTTCCACAAACTAGCCTTAGCTGTGCACTCCAAGAGCCCCTTGCCGGGCACAGATGCTTATGCCGACTTCGAGACAGCTTTGGAAGGTGAGATAAGAAGATACATATGAGCGAGCTAGTCGACAAGATAGAGCAGACAGAACGTCTAGAGGATAAACTATCCTTGATTATCTACCTCCAAAACTTCCTGCGTGCTGGCGACGACGTTGACGGTAACAAGTTCGTCAACAGCAGAGGTGCCATGATTTCAAAAAACAGTGCGGAAGATCTGTTCAAAGACCTGGAGAGAATAGAGGACGAGTTCATGGACAAACTTCACGAACTCTACGGGTAGACTACCTAATTTGGCTTGTCAGTGGGCGAACCGGAGCGACCCTGACAGGAACGAGACGCTCGAACTGTAGACTCACCCCAGAAGTTATGACCGTACCGGCCGCATCCCAGCGCAGATTGTGGGAGGGAATATGGCAGCTCTCAGCATACACCGCCGTGTGGACCTGCATCGCAGAGTCTTTCAGAACTATGAGAGCTCCTGCTGGCCGCTCGAACACATCGGAGGCCATGTTAATCCAGCCGTTTTCGTAGCCTGGGGAGACTTCGACCGGATGATCAGCCAATCCGCCCTCGCCAGGGACATCTCGGTCGACGTAATAGTCGTTGGGATACAGAGCCTCGATACTCCCACCAGTGCGCGTATCAGAGAACCCAGCATACGCCTTACGTAACAACGATGGGCCATCAAACTCGATAGCCGAAACACCAATCTGCCCCAGAGAGCGGCCTCTTAGTGTGTAATGGCGATCGGTACCGATCTCGAATAGACGAGGTTGGTTAGCGTTCTGGGCCAACCCCACACTCTGGATGAGACCTGCCGGCCACACGAGCGCTGACCCACCAACATCGTCGAGGTTCGTCCCGGAAGACGGAGCTGACACCTCTGCCCCAAAACTAATGGGGCCGATATCGATGTTAATGCCTGCCCTGGCGGCCGGACGAGCGTTCAAGCCGAACATGTGAATATGCGGTGGACCAAAGCCAATGTAGCTGAACCTGCCCGATAGGAAGAGCCCTTCCTTCAGACCGTCCTGGATACGCTTGGTGCGAGGGTTGAGCTGTGAAATTCTCATAACGCTCCTCAGATGAGCTTAATTTCGAAGGTGAATTTCTCGAAGGGCTGGAACAGCTCGCAATCTGCGTAGCCAATCAAGCCACGAGGGTCATTAGGATCTGTCGCGAGACGCAAGAAATCAAACTTCTTGCAGATGCGACCACGCAAAAGAGCCTGCACCCCACCTTCGATCTTGGTCGACAGGTTCTCCTGCAGCTGCGAGCTCATCTCCTCCATGCGGAAGTAGTCCTTGAAGATGATGCGCCAGTAGTCCTTAAGATACGCCTTCGCGGCGATGATATTCGAGCGCTCCGTCGTGACAGTCAGCTGCATCCTGACTTGCGTAGCTCCTCGATAATTCTCTACCCAGAATATACCGCTACCCTGACCAACATTAAGCTGCTCTTGGCTGTACCTGTCGTTAGACCCGAAAACGGCATTCGCCTCATTCAGCTGCATACCATTAAGACTCTTCGAAGCGCGGTATCTGCTCGAAGCGCCAGCCACGACAGCAGCGAGATACCTGTTGTCCAACAAGTAATCAATCCCGTACAACGTAGCTGCGAAAGAGCTCGGCTGAATGAAGTGTGTACCATCCCACTCATAATGAGAGGCGAGAAGCCCGAGAGCTTCAATTTCATCATCCCTGTCGGTGATAGCATCTCCGCGTAGGAAGATGGAGCAAATCTGGTCGATGAGTGCCGGGAAAGGCTCTGTCGACCAGCTACCGTCGTTATCCCCGACCTGAAAGCCGCTAGTTTGCACTACGACTGTCTGTCCGGAAACAGACTTTACGACATACCACTCTGTGCTCCAAGGCACCCGTAGAAACACACCGCTGTCGATAGTCAGCGACGCTGGGTCTATCCCAGCGTCCCTGATGACATCCTCGACGACCACAGTGTTGGAATCAAACAGAACAGACGCGTTATTTCCGCCCAAGCTGTTCGCGTTGCCGGAACCCAGCACAGTTGGCGGAGCCTCATCAGGTAGCTGTTCTGCAATGTACATCAGACGCCCACGAGAGTGTTCTTTGGCGAACATCTCCGCCCCGTGTGCATCAAACATCTCGTTAACTTCTTGCCGCAGAGACCCGCTGACGATGCGATTGACGTCCTTGGAGGTCAAAACCTCGAGCGCGTAAGCGTAAGCAGTCTCAGTACCATCGGGCTCTGTTTCCGTGAAGTCATTCACGGCAATACCTGTTACCTGCTGCCCCTCAGACTCGGAGAGCGTCAAGTACATCATCAGTCCGAATGGATTTTCGACGCTGATCGGGGCGAGCTCACTCTCCAAAACATCAATCTTCTCGTATACGATGATGTCGTCACTGATGTCCTTACGAAGAGCTGTGTACCCGATGTAAATAACGTTACTCGTCTCAACCGGCTGACCAGCGTAGTCCGTGATGACGTTGTCTTTGAGAATATACCAGTCGTCGACCTGATCGAGATACAGCATTGCCTGTGGGCGAACATTCGTAATGTCCGTCGGTTGCAAGTTCTTGGCCTTGATATACCAAGCTGCTTTGCTGAACGAAGTGCTAACCTCTGTATCAAGAATCAAAATGCCGTTGGCGATTGTGTAGTCGCCGCTCACGTAGTCAGCGAATCCGACGACGGTACCGACGATAGCTCCGTCCGCCCAGACCTCGTCACCGTAATCTACGCTGTGCGGACGACCGAAGAAGGTCGACACGTACGTTGCGTTCGGTCCAAACAGGTCCACAACTCCGGTTCCCCAAATCTTAACTGAGCTGTCACGGCCGTACAGCTGTCCAACAACAGGCGTGTACGATACTTTGAGGACGGTCTCCATAACGCCGTCCTGGTTGATATCACGAGCCACAGAAGAAAAGGGGTCGTCCCCAATCACTGCAGCGTTAAGGGCTGCGACAATCGCCACGTCATCGGCAAAGTTCTGGTTGAGCACGACCGTGATAACCCTGCCACCTTGGAAACTGAAGTTGATCTGCTTAGGAGTCAAAGTGAAATCGTGACCGCCCGAAATATCGAGCGCACCTTCAACTGCTGACGGAGCTGTGCCGCCGGTCAGGCTGGCCCAGTTATGGGCGTCGTACCCTTCAAGAGAGAGCGGAACCGTCGTCAGGGTGGGGAAAACCGCTCCTCCTGATAGAACCTCGGCGTTGAAAAGTGCGTTGAATGTGGCATTCAGAAGCAGCGCAGCTACGAACGTGTCCTTGTCAGTAATTGACAACTGACCATTGATATCGATTACGACGTTATCTGTCGCTGGTGTCACAACGACAGTCATCGGGTTCGGCCCCGGAGTGTTCTGGATAGTAATCGTGAACACGTTTCCGACAGAGCCTATCGCTGTACTTCCGGCGTCTGTAATGGCAGTCGGTAGTACCGTGTACTCGATACCGTCGAAGATAAGCTCGGCTTGAATAGGCTCGCTAGCCACCCAAGGCGTGTAGTTATCTAGGTCTGGGTCGTCGACAGCCGCTAACGAGAATGCTTTATCATCGTACGGTGACACGCCGGTTGTTTTGGCAATACTCTTAGCTGCCAACATGAGCGCCGACTCATCATCGAACTCGATGAAAGCATTGTTGCGGCGTACGAATACACGGACTGTATCAGAGTCGACCTTCTTGTTGTCTCCGAGGCTGCGTGGGTCAGGGAGAAAATAGTCGAGCTGCAGTACCTTTTGATTGGAGTACGCGCCGTACCCGATTTCAACCATCCCCGGAACAACCTCAGAGAACATATCGCCATTCTGGCTAACGATCTCGATTTTAGCGTTGTCGCCGGAGGCGTCTGTGTACAGCATCACTGTGCTAGCGTTGACAATGCGCGCAGACAAACCAACATACGCACGCTCGAAAGCATCCTTCAAATACTGAGCGGTGTACGATCCTGTGAGGAACTCTTTTGGTGCCGGAACGTCCTTGAAGGTCATCGTCTGCAAAACGCCGTTTCCTGCACGCAAAACGAGGTTGTCATTGTTTTCGGCGAGCCATGTCGGACCGTCGTTAAACAACAAAATGGCCGGCGTAGACGATTGCGCCTCTGCGTTGACGCTACCGTCACTATTCTGTATCTCCACGACTTGGTTACAACGCGCTACGATACACGAAACCAGTTCGGGAGTTGCCTCGTCGAACGGCTCTACCGGCGTCGTAAACTCAACTTCTGCGTGTGGTTCACGAATCGTTGCCATATCGTTATTCTCCTGCCTCTACGATGGCGAAAGGACCTTCCAAACGGCGTTCGATAGCTAGAATAACACGTTCCTGCATCCGACGGAAGGCGCTGCCTGTAGAATAATCATAGCCGATGCGAAAATGCACCTGGATTGGAACGGTCACAACCACCTGAGTCCAGGATCTTCCAGACGAACCCTCAAGCGCGGTTGAAGCCGTCGGAGGAGAAAGCGAGATAGACCCAAGGACATCATGCAAACCTGCACGTTCCATGAAGAAATCACGGAATATAAGAAAATAGGTTCTCGTGTATTCAGCTAACCGCATAGCCTCTGTTGCAACAGAACTGCAAACCTTGAATATTAGGTTAGCCGGCATCAAATCACTGTGCTCATACCGGCCAGTCAGTGGGTTTGGTACGTTCCCTTGAACAAAATCCAACCCTGTATTTCGCGCTCCTCCAATACTCACCACTATACAAGGTAGTCTATCCATTAACTCAGACACCTTGTGGTCACTCTCAGTGATAGCTATCTCCGACAGCTCTACGTCACCATCAGGTTTACTCTCACTGCCGACCCATCTGTAATTACCTGCGGACCGAGCTCCGAACATCTCTCTCAACGCTATCGTCACGATCTCCTGTAGATCGGCTAAAGGAGAACTATCGACGTTTAGACCATCATCCTCATCGGGGTAATGTGGCCGGCTGACGTAGCGTACGGTCATGGTATCCTAAAAGCTCCAGTGTGCAAAACATCCGTCCTATGGCGAAGACGTTTCAGGGTATTGCTCCGCATTGTAGCAACATCCACATCAAAATCGTACCTCGCATCTCCGAGCGGTATCTCATCAATCAACGCATGTTGCATAACAGGATACTGCACGTGTCTCCGCATCGTCGTTCTAGCAATCTCCCAACGAACTCCGGCCATATCAACTAATACGTCGTGAACAAAGAGACGCGGAGTCGGAGGAGTCTGAATCTCTAATTGCTGAATGTCGCTAGGGCCCTTATCTGTCAATAAAATCTGCTGACCTACAGGAGTCTCCTCGGCAGGAATTTCAAATGCTCGGTGAAACCCGCCAAGATAACCAGTATCGTAGCACGTATTACAGTTTGACTTCCTTTTTACACCACTCGACATACACTCTGGACACTGGGTTCCGAAACGTTTCACGGGAAACACAACATACCCGCCAGTGTTCAGGTACAGACGCAACCATTCTCTGCGGGCGAGTTCTCTGGCTCTGGCATCTCCCGGAGAACCGACCGTAACACCTAACGCAGAGTTGGGGCCTGCGCCGGATCGACGAGTGCACGGATAATCAACGTAGTCTCCATTAGCGCGCGAAACCCTGACTTTGTAGAAGTACTGTTTAGAAATTGCGTCCCAACGTACTGTTGTATCTGAGAATAGAAAAATATCCTCAAGAGGAGCGGAGACGGGGCTGTACGGACCTGCAGGACCACTAGAACGAAGTATGATGAAGCGGTAGTCGCTGATATCCTCTGTCGTGTCCTCTATTTCCCAAGCTAAATCAAAGGACCCGCGTAAATACGCGTCGACTGTAAGGTTCCTAACAACCAGCATCTCACACTACAACTACCTTATTTCCGCCGCCCTTCTTGGACTTCTGCCGCTGACCGGCAATATAACCGGCGCCCCCGACACCGCCGACCAGGCCGAGTGCCTTCAACGCGTCGTCTTTGGTCCACTTGAAAAACGGTTTGGTTGTTGGGCCACGACCGGTCGTACCCATGACGTCCCCGACAAGCTTATCTTGCGCGCCGCGCGGCAGCTTGTTCATCTCTTTGATGACGTTCTCGAGGGCGATCTCCTGCTTTGCCTTGCGGGGGAGAATACCCTTCCCTATCGCTCTGTAGTACGGAGACAACTTTGACGCTATAGCCTTGCCAACCGCGCCTCCGATCCCTCCGGCAGCCACCAAAGAGACGGGGTCCAGCGCTAGCTTCTCCAGCAAAATAGAAGAAGCCGCTACCTTAGAAAGGCCGATCTCCTCAGCAGCTTCTTTGACAGCCTGCCGGTTGACACCCATGTATGAGCAAAGTGCCCTGAACTCTAGCGAGGACAACTCCAAGGACTCTTCTGAGCCGATCTTGGAAAACACTGCCGTCTTTTCAAGGCCGCTCTTCAACCATCTATTAGCCATCGTCTCCTCCTGACATTCGTACCTTTAGATATCCTCTGCCAGCCAGCAGAAGAGGTGTACTGAATCTGTCTAACAGGCTGCCATCCTTGGAAGAAACAGCCTTCTTCTCTAGCAGTGCGTCGACTTTGCTTTTGATAACTGGAGCGCCAGCCGCCCGCAACGAGAATCGGCGATGTTCCAGGACCTCTCTCGAAAGTTTCTGCATCAAATATCTCCAACCAGCGCAGCGGTACCGAGAGCCCCGACCCCCGCAGCTGGGAGCATCCACGGGTGTTTCTTAAAGTATGCTGACGTATCCGACCCGACGTTCTTCCAGCTACCAGGAATATCGGCGACAGCCTCATCTACTGCTCCGCCCGGTGTTTTAGCAGTGCTTTGCTGCATTTTAGCGTCGGACATCGGTATCTTGTTACTCTTCGTCTTCACCTTAGGGGCCTTCTGCGTAGACCAAACCCCGTGTATAGGAGACTTACGTGGCTCCAGTTTAACAGCATCTTCGCCGACACCAGCTATAAACCTGTCTCCCTTTGCCATGCGTGAAATGGCGCCCTGCGTTGGGTCAACACGAATCACTGGAAAATCTATGTGGGCGTCAATACCGATCTGGGTAACAGCCTTGGCGCGCCTCACTGCCTCAGTGGGCTCAACACCTTGACGTCTGAGAACCTGTTCGATGTGATCCCGCATGTTGGCCCGCATACCCGGCACCTTGCCAACCTGAGCAAGCTGCTCTTTGGGAGTCATATTGATCAAATCTTTGTGTTTGGTACCACGAACATAGTCATGTATAGCACCATACTCTATAGGTGTTGGTGGCGACACAGCTGGCTTTGCGCCAATAGCTGGCTCAGTAGTCTTAGGGGCTCCTTCTCCCTTCGGGGATGTCCCTGCGGGCACTGGCTCTTTCGGAGGAGGAGGTGTTCCCGACTTGGGTGCGGGCTCCAACTTAGGTGGTGCTCCAGGCTTAGGAACTGGTCCTGTTTTGAGAGGTGCTCCTGGCGGCTTAAATAAAGCTGCCTCGCCAGCCGCTGTTCCGGCCTTAGCTTCAGCCAGCGCCACGTTGTTGAAAGCTGTTCGAGCCGCAGCAGGATCAAGCCCTCCTTTTACGGCCAGAGTATAATTCTTCCAGGCGGCCCTGACATTCTTTGGAGCATTGCTGTACGACCCCCACGGAACCTTAGCTCCTTTGCCCAGCAGTGCTTCGAGGTTTTTCATAAAAGCTCCAGTCGCTTTTATGGCGCCCTCGATTCTGGCACGCTTCTCAAGATACGACCGAACACGTCCCTCTAGTTTACTAGCCTGCTTCTTCAATACATAAGGTCTAGCGAGCTGTCTGGTAGCCGCTTTCACTATAGCTGTCGCAGCAACCGGCCTCACAAGCTCGCCGGCTGTCTTGCCCATACAGCTGGAAGTCGCACGAAGTGTTGTGGGAGAGTAACCGAATAGCACAGCGAGCGAATTCTCTTCATGAGTTGTAAGTAATTCCCCGGAAGAAACCTTGTCGAGCGCTGTTTGAGCGTCGTCACTGCTTGTCTCAAACGAGTCAGTGAGCACGCCACGACGAGCCTCTTTCGTAAAGCTCAGCGCATCGATGATACTAATGTCTATCGCTGCCATACTCGCTGACTCCAGTGACGGTCTCGAAGAACGCGTCTATAGAATACTGCACCGCAGCTTTGCCCTTGCCAGCGTACAGTGCCCTATGGTCGATGTTCTGCTTCATCTCGCGCAGGTTCTTCTCATAAATTTGTCGATGATACCCGAGCAGTTGTAACTTCCCAGACACGTTCTGTGCGTCCGGGCTCGTATTGATATCATTACGCACACTGAGCGCAGTGACGCCTTCAAGCAGCTTAACGGTTATGCCGTGAAGCAGCAAGTCTAGACTAGGAAATGTAGATAAAGTGTACAGCTGTCTGAAAGGCGGCCAGATACGATTGAATTCGTCAACCACGCGGTTAGCGGCTAACGCAATACTAGTTTCGCTACTCTCGTGATCATTATCGAGGAGAAGATTGAGCTCGGGGTCATCCCGAACCGATATTCGGTAGGCCAGCACCAGCTTTTTGATAAGAGCGACGATACTCATGTGAACCTGCAATGGGCATTGACCAAACCTAGCACTACAAGTAGTGAGTTACTCTTCCTTCGTGCTCTTTTTGCTGGATGATTTCTTCGACTTCGAAGAGCTCTTCTTCTTTGTTGTAGGCTTAGACTCAGACTTAGGTTCCGGCTCTGACTCAGCTTTTACCTTGGACTTCAACTCCTCGACCGGTCTATCGTCCTTCTTCGCAGGAATAGTCTCGCGAATCGGGGCGGCTTTTTCTGTCTTGCCTGACAGAGCGGCGATCAACAAGTCGTCCGGGCCAACAACGGTGCGCTTGACGAGCAGCGTGATCTCGCCAGTACGCATCTTGGTAATGAACTCATCCACATGATGGTGGACGAAAGCCGCCGAGAAAGGCTTTGACTTTTTGGGTCCAATCCGAACTCCTCCAATACGAATAACCGGCTTAAACCGAGTACCCGTACGGGGTCGAATGCGGTGGACCGTGTTGAGCGCACGGTACATAGGGCCTCCCCGAATCGTGACGTTGGTTACGAGCACCGGGAGAATTAGCTCCCGGCGCTGCGCCGTAACCTATGACTATGCAACTTCCGTCTTCGGGACGTATAGACCATCGGTGCCAGCCTCGTTGACCAGCTCGCCGAGCTCCATCTCCGGCTTCGGAATCGCTGCCTCGTACCCGAGGTCCCAGTTTACCAGACCTGGAGGAGACGGAAGCGTGTTGATGCCAGCCGTGTTCGAAGAACCAGAATACAGCTCCAGCTTGACCACACCGTGACTGTGCAAGAATGCGGCGCCCTGAATCTTCCACATTTGGAAGAACAGTTTGTTAGCTTCGCGCTTGCCCCAGAACTGTGTGCCGAGCACCTCAACGAAGAGGCAGCCATACTGCTTCTCACCGATGAAGTAAGCGTTACCGCGCCGCAGAATGTCACCCTTGAGAGTGGTGATCATCTTGCAGCCTTCCAGCTCGTTCTTCGTCCAGCCGCGATCCGTGATCTCTGGAATGCGGTCGCCGTACTCGACGTTCGACAGCAGTCCGAGTGTCCGGACATCGTTCTCGGTGAAGAGACCGTGACGCAACGACAGTCGGTAGTTCGAACCACGGGTGTTCAGGACACGAATGATATCCTCGCGCTCCAAGTTGTGGACCACGAAATCATCCGTACCAGCACCACGCGCGTTTTCGCCTTTGACTAGCGCCATCTCAGTCCAGGCAGCAGCCGTGAGCTGAGTAACGTTCTGGACGGCGTCGCCAGCAACCAGGCCTTTTCCGTCATGGTTCATCTGCACATTACGCACAAGAAGCTCGGCGTACTGCAAACAGATGAGATCCGAGACGTCGCCCAGTGCAATCTCGGCCCTGTCACGCAGGTACTCGAGAATGTTCTGGCGGTACGCCCACAGACGTTCCTGCGTCACGTTGTACTTCGGCGTTGCCAACGTGAACAGTCCGACTGCCAGACGCTTGGCCTGAATCAGTTCACCTCCGCCCTTACCAGTGAACGTCACGCTCATGGCGCGCGCTCCAGGACGCAGCTCTACACGATATTCGAGCGTATCCTGATTAAGGCTCGGGATAAGGTTCGGATCGTCCGGCGTGATACGCTCCATGCCCATGAATTCTGGGCAAAAAGCAGTCACACGTAGATGGTCTTCGATTACCCTGGCATTGGCAGCAGCCAACTTTTCGTACGTAGCTGGGTTGCCAATCAGGTTCCCGAATGACCGGTTGAAGAGGATGGTATCTCGGCCCATCATGTCCTCCGATAACTCAACGAGACAAGTTGCACCTGTCAGTAGAGAGCTCTACGATCAGGCGTTCTTCAGTTCAAAACTCAAGATCAGGGCACGTATACCATCGTGCCGGGCAGCTGTAGCCGGCAGTACAGGTAATCGACGCCGAAACGGGTCTCTACATACTCAAACTGGCCGACATCGTAGTACGAGCCAGTAAGAGCAGAGAGTATCTTGAACCCGTTAAACGGCTTGGGCGCTCCGCCACTGTACGCGATGGGGCCACACATCAGCCTATCGCCAGCGGAGGGAGCTTCCGTGTCCTCGTCGAAACAGTCCGGATGTATCCAGGCATAGAAAGTCCCGCCGTCGATAGTGGTGGTCTTCCCGATGGTCTGGTTCTCGGCCAACCCGGGTGGATCATAATTGAGGAGAATCGGGTAGTCCCCGTCTCCAGCGAGCGGGTCGCGGTCGATCAACTTCGTTGTCGAGTCCCTCTTCATGGGCTCACCGTCCATGTAGGGTGCTGCGTTCGACGGCAAAAGCTTCTCTACGTCAGCGACCTTCCACGACCGTAGCCAGAGGTCCAACTCGGACTCCGCACAATCGAGCAGGATTCGTTCTCTCATCACTTTCCTCCGATAGAATCAAACGACGACTGTTTATACGTAGAACGTCGCTTCTTACTCACCAAGGACGATGCTGTTGACTTCCAGCATGGCGTCGGAATTTGACCCGGCACCACTAACGGAGTCTCCACTCGGAGCGAAGCCCTCATTGACGTCCGGGAACAAACGTCTGGCTTCTTTGATACCTTCAAACGTGCCACCGTTGTCAAGATACGAGTCGAGCCATTCGTCGGTATTGCGCCCCTCGGGTACGAGAGGGCGTATATGATCAAGAGCTTCGGAGCGACTAGAAGCTTCCTCTAGCTGAGCGATTTTCTCTCTCAACTCGTCACGCTCACGCGTGACAGCGAGGATTGTGAACGCGGCTTTTTCAGCCAGGTCAGCGTATTCCTTGCTCACTTTTTACCTCCCGACTCTTGCTTTCTCTTCTGGGCGAACGCCATGAGGCCCTTCTTGAGGTCGCTTTCGCTAAGCTCTATCGGTGGAGCTGCAGCCATAAGCTTACCAACCTCTTTCGGATACGGAGGGGTGTTGGAAGGGAGCGTTTTATAGTGAGACGTGCTGGCAGCAGCCTCCTTACCCTCCTCCATTTTCTCGCCACCCTCTTCGACGACCTCTTCTTTGCCTTCTGCCTGGCGCTTTTTTCGTAGACGCTCGAGCAGCCGACGCTTCAGCTCCTCTTCGGAGATGCCGGTTGCCTCCGCTATAGACGAACCTGCCTCAGAATCAGCGGGCGAGCCACCCTTTGGGGTGTCACCACGCATCTCTGCGGCAGCTTTCAGCAACCCTTCGGCCAGTTCGTTGCACTTCTCTGTGCTAGGACTGGCCGTTTTCTCCTCTTGAGGAGCGGTCTTTCCTTCACTCGCTGTCTTCTCCCCGATATCGAGAAGATTCTCAGCGTCGCGAAGTTCCTGTAGGTAATTGACACCCATTCCGTCCTCCGATTACAGCTACCTCTGGATATTGCGCAAAAAGGCTTCTAACTTCTTAGCTACCGACTCTCCCTTACGTTGGATAGTCGGGATATTGGGGATGGCAGCCCTAAAATGGTCTGCTGTCCCTTTGGCGTGCAGAGTCGGAATACCTTTGACGCGAAAACCCAGTTTTATCAGCGCGTCAGTTTGCTCAGGACTGAGATTCAGTGCCATTGAGCTCCTCGAGGTACAAGCGACCGATGGCGGCCAGCCGACCCATATCATAGAGCTCTTGCGCCACCTTCTCGTCGAGCTCCGTCTCTTCAGTGTACTGGCTAGCAACCTTTTCACCGAGCTCTCCCAAGAGCTGCTCGGCTACTTTTTCACCCATGGCATCAACCAACTGACCAAGCGCAGCGCTTTCATCGGTCTCGAAGGTAATTCCATACTCGGATGCGCGCTTCACCATGGTGTCGATCATACGACTACCGAGATACTCAGCTAACACATCAGCCTCTGCGATCTTGTCGATCATGAGCGCTTCTTCGTCAGTGAGATCTCCAGCGGCTTTGGCTTCGCCCTCGTCGTACTGACCTTGCTCGCCCTCTTCGTACTGGGCTTGCTCACCGTCAGCGCTCGGCGCGGTCTCGGTCTGAGCTCCTTCTTCCTCTTCCTCTTCCTCGTCATCGGCGGAAACCGACTGTTCGAGGATATAGTCGAGGTCTTCGTCACTCAACGAGTCCAACATTGGAGTCAGATCGCCAGCCAATTCCGGATACTCCGCCTCGAGCTCCTCCGCAGCTTTCTGCAGCATGTCAATGAGCTGAGTCTCCTGCTCGGCCTGCTTGAGGATATCTTCGATCTTCATGCTCGCCTCTCCTAAGTCCCTAGTTTGCGTCTTAACGCGGCTGTTCCAGTCATGGTTAGAATGCCGGCAACTCGCGGGTCGGTCAAGAGAGAAGTGATGGATTTCTCTTGATCTTGTGAATTGCTGATAGACTGTAACATACTTGCCATCATATATGCTAGGGCGCCTGTACCAAGACTCAATGGTGTCATAACTTTCAGCGGTGCTTTTGGTCTCACAGCCGCTGATTTAACGAACTCCGTAGAGACTCCATGAGTCAGAACACGACCCATAATACCACAGATGTAACCATTGTAAAGGGCCGAGACAGAAGGTAATACACCGATTTTTTCAAACCTAATTTCGTCTTGCTCAACATTTCCTACCTTCAAGAATCTACTGGATAGCGCATCGTCCGATAACCAGCGGTCTTCAAGGAATTCGGTAAGCAAATCTTCGTAACCGGTTGCCTCTCCTACTGTAATAGGTGCGACGTCCGTAATTGACTCAAAGCAAATACCCTCGCTGGCGTATTTCTCGCCAAGACCAGGCACAGCATCTTCCAAAAACAGAAACTGAAACTCTTGCGGTTTAAAGACGAACGCCGTTTTAGTTGACGCCCCTAGTATGTCTACTGTCTTTGCTTTTTCCCTGAGCTTCCTTAGTTTATTTACAGGAATTGCTTTATCTGTGCGCGCAACATCAATCATTCTGGACAGGCCGCCAATCCGCTTATAAATGACGGCTTTTTTCCTGCTAGCGGCCTGCTTATTTTCAACTACTGGCTGTCGCCCTTCTCGAGCTACCTTCTGCAAAACGTAGCTAGACCTGTCTGCATTCTTGTTGACACGAGACATGTCGTGAAAGGACGACAAAAAGTTCATTGCGCCTACACGTCGACCATCCGGCAAAATACGGTTCATCAGATTACGCAAACACGAACAGTATTCCTGTTTAATACGTGCTACGTTTCCGCACTCAGAACACATATCCCAAGGGACACGGCATCCCATGGACGACTCGATTGGCGTATCGTTCTCTAACCTGTCGAGAACATCAGACGACCCGAGCTCGATCATCTTGTTCGGCCACAGCTCAAATACTAGCTCTACTCGCTGCATCTCTGGATTGAAGAACTGAAAGACACAACGTCCGTACGCCTTATTTACGTCTTTATTGCGATGATGGTCGAAGAAATGAGCTGGATTGTTCAAGAACGTCTTGGACCCGTAACGAGGATGATCGGTCAGTAACCCACCAGAAGAGTATCTCGCTAACGATGGGAACCGGGAAACTACTTGTGGGAAATCTGCCAACGGTTTCTTATCGAAAAAGAACTCGCCGTTGTTGTTCGTGCCCCATGCATCAGACGCCCCTAACGCTACGTTTAAAACATAGATCTTGTCTGGCTGCGCACGAAGCGAATTAATGAACTTCCCGACCTCGTTAGCGATATCTGTCGAGGCTAGCTTAGCTATGAAATCTAGCTCGATCAAACGATTGTCAAGCTGACCTCCTGTGACACCAGAGAACTGCAGCTCTTTGTCAAAGCCGCCGGACATCTCGTCAGAGGCACCCCAAGGTCCTGCAATGACGCTGCTCACGGAAAATTAATCCCCTCAAGATCACCGATCATAGGCTTTTTAGCTGCGGAGGATATTGCTGAAGAAAGACGACTTGGCGACCCTCCGCTACGCAGGAACTCGCTGCGCGCCTTCATGAGCTCTGGTACCAGGCCTACGACAGACTCCGGCATCTCGTGTAGCCGCTTCATTGTCTCGGCAGCAAAAAGAGGGTCTGCTGCGAACCCGAGACTCTGAACAGTGTTGAACATCGAATTGAAATGCTCTTTAGGTAGCTTCGCCAGCTCAGGCTTGATTTTGATAATTGCCTCTTTTTTCTTCTTAGAGGTCAGCACGTCCTCGACCTTCTCGATGCCTTTCGACGCACCCGCCGCGATGCCGCCAGCCGCAGCAGAACCAATACCTAGCGATAGACCCCATTTGGTGACATCACGCAGAAACTGATTCATATCGACTTTAGGTTTTGCTGCTCCAAAAAGAGGCATGCTATCTCCCGTATACCGTCGGAGGTGCAGGTGGTTGTCCGAATCCGGCCTGGTCGTATTGGTCACGCATGGCCTTCATTTTCAATGCCGGATCCATCATGCTGGTACCGATAAAAAAAGCGTTGAGTGCTTGCCCTAGTGCTGGGCCGACAATGGCTATCTTCTCTTGTGGAATGTCAACGAGATCAATCATGACGTCGAGCGCAGTATCGGGAGTCAACTCGGCAAGCTTACTCATAATAGTCTCGCTGCCGACCTCGATATTACGTAGTGTCACAAACGCATCTTCCAGCTCTTTGTAGAGCGGTACCAAGCCGGCGTCCTTTTCGTAGTTGCCTGGTATCTCGAACCCGTCGTCAAAACTACTGCCCATCTCTTTAACAGTAGCAGCGATCTTTCCTAGCGCCCATATTTTAGTCGACTCGTCAGCCGCCGTATCAACGACAGCACGCACGACTACTTCCGGCGGAGTTTCCCAGAGCGTCGAGCGGACTACGTCGACAAACTCCTGAGCAATCTTCTCAACCATCTCGCTAGCTAAAATACACTCGGCGCCGAGCTGGTTATCGATATCTTCGCGAAACATCTTGATTTCTAGCAGGCTAGGTTTGTCTGCCTTAACAGACTCCTGCATTGACGCAATCTTCTCCTCGAAGAGAGCCTCGTACTCACCCGCCAACTCATCACCGGCCTGATATGTGCCTGTTCGACGCAAAGGAATCATCGTAGTACTGGCTTGTTTCTTCATTGGATGAATTTTCTTATGGTCGGCGACTGGGAAACGAGGATAGCGGCTACCAGTCTTCAGCATAGATGCGTTGATCTGGTGATTGGCTGACTCACAAGCTCGTTTGATCTCGTCTTTACTGAGCTTGGATGCACTTTTCTTGATCGTATCAGTAGGAGGGATACCCTTGCCGCAATAATCACTAGCTGCTTTCTCGGCTACATCTCTCCAACCACGATTCATATGCCTACTCCGCTGCGGGTTAATCCGCCGAGGATATTGAAGATCACACATCACCATAACGCGGCTAGCAGAAACATGTCAAGAATAGAGACGTAGATGATACCGCAAATAAGCAAGGCACGTCTGTATAAACATTGTAGACGCCAAGGATTAGTTCATCTTTGGCCACAACCACCGCCACGTGGAGGACAGTATTATGTTGAAGACAGACTTCCCGAAAGCTGCACTGGAGCAAAAGACCCCCGAAGGCAACCCGACAAGAGGTCCTATAAAGAGAGTGCAGGACAGCATGGGTCTGCTAGTGGACCACACACTAGAGGCGCTGTCAGCCAGCCCCGGGTCCCGTGCCCAGGCTGCCGCAGTCACGGCCACGGAGACCTTGCGGACTGAGCTCGAGCACGAAGCACTGAATTTGATCGATGTCGCGGACACCTACGATGAGGTCATCGCCGCGTTGCAGGCCAGAAAAACAATGACTCACAGCTTGGTACACGCTATTGCTGAAATGTTAGATGTAGTACCTCCTGGACGAGAAGTCGTGCAGGTAGGTACCTCAGCAGTGATCGTAAAGGCGCTGAATATGATCCGCGATACCGCATCGCGGGAACAGAGCGCAGAGATAGAGAAAATGCTCGAGGCCAACATGGAGCACATCCGCAGAGTGCGGAAGTGGGCAAAGAGCGAGGGGCAGTTGTTCGACCCCGACTTTCTTGAGCCGATCTCGGTCGTCAAGATCGTCCAGAACGGCACCAAGGTCTTCGGAGCTGCCATCGACGAGCAGCAGCTACCAGCTCTTGAGGCCGACCAACAGGACATCGGCAAGAAGTTCGCCGCCAGCTGGTACTGGTGTCGTACCCTAGAGCAGGCAGACGCCTGGAAGCAGGAGAAGAGAGACTGGGAGCGGAGAAGGGACGCCGCACAAGAGAAGCGAGCCGCCGACGAAAAGCGCTACGCTGAGGAAAGACGCCGCAAGGCCGATATGGAAAAACAGAGGGTTGATAAGCACGTCGAGCGCAAGCAACATGAAGAAG
>Ga0307377_10000406_pt1 | contig 57648 bp, 58 predicted proteins | sample TR3MG_FD_202535 | JGI IMG/M metagenome (GOLD analysis project Ga0307377, IMG submission 202535) | Soil microbial communities from Risofladan, Vaasa, Finland - TR-3 | ecosystem: Environmental > Terrestrial > Soil > Coastal area > Acid sulfate soil | place: Finland: Risofladan, Vaasa | collected... | reverse complement strand
GGCCATCGATCCGTTTTGAGTATCAGCAACCTATACTTATCCACAGCCGAGGGACCTTTCCTCGGCCTTCTTGCCCTGGTCAATTTTCAACGAGCACAGCTGGTCAGTTTTCAACGAGCGCCAACACCCATGCAAAGCCAGATGGTCGTGATGGGTGACATGTCTCTCGGCGGCACCACCACCCCGGCCCGCAACCTCGCCGAATCCCTGCAAGTCGCCTTCGACGCCGGCGCCAAACGCATCCTGCTACCGATGTGCAGCGTCACCGACATCCCCACCGTACCCGGCGAACTCTTTGCGAAGTTCCAGACGAGCTTCTACTCGGATCCAGTGGATGCGGTGTTCAAGGCGTTGGGAGTGGATTGAGTCTGTTTGAGGGTGAGCGGGAAACCATAATGTGTCGCCGTGGAAGGATTCGCGGTCGGGATAACTTCGCCTTTTCGTGGGAAGCGCATTAGCTTCCCTCTCTAGCCTTGGGATGCTCCGGGGGCGAATTCAGTTTGTCAACCTGCTGAGGCCAACAGCATGCACAGAGGTGAGGAATGATTGATCTGTCAGGCGCTCAACTGGAGCCATATCGCGCACTTCACTATTTCCACGAAGGTCTAAATGTCCACGTGAAGTGTGGGACGGCTGGAGCGATTCTTTTGGCCAACACGACCGCGCAGTCGGACGATACGCGGATGCTTGGAAAATTCATCCGAGCTTCGGATCCAGCTTGGAATCAGCCGCCCATACATGAGATCGACCTCGAGATCTATAAGAATATGTACGGAGCTGTTGGGGCGTATGCAATCGTCGCACTGTTCTCGGCATTCGACGATTTTCTAAATGGCGTTGAAGCCGACATTGCGAGGCATGCAGGCTATGGCGGAAAGTTGCCCGCAACAGATGCTGGCGACGAGCCCGATGAAGACGACAGAATTGCCAAGCTCTATTGGCGCTATGGATGGGACATTAAGGATATAAAGCACCTCCTGCCTGCCTTAACGTACTTCCGGCTGATGAGAAACTGTATTTGTCACCGCTCATCACGCTGCTCTAAAGCGCTCTCCGAAATCTCGGATAAAGATGCTCTGAAGGGGGCCTTTCGAGGTCTTCTGGTTCGCACAAATCCGTCACATCCCAGCTTCGATTACAACCAAGAAATATTTGTTGAGCCTACGCTAGCAATAGCCTGCTCGGATGTTCTTCGAAAAATCTGCAGTGACTGCAATAAGAAATACATCGATCTTATTGGGGTGGATAGCTTTCTACGAATTGTTGCGCACAACCTGCTGTTCAGGGCGCGCAAAGTTCGGACCGATGCGTACAAGTCACCTGAGGCAGTGCTGAATTTAGCCCTTTCGGAGCGCTACAGAGTACCCGTGAATGATAGGCTTGAGCCGGCCCAGGCGCTGATCCGAATCGGTATATGGAAAGAATTCGTACGCGAGTTCAACGCGGTATATCGCCAAAGATAGCTCCGACTCAGAGTAGACAATTCATGGAGCGAGACAACAGCATGAGATGCTTTGATGAGGCATGTGAAAAATTTTGTGGAGGCGACAGGCCAAAGATAAGCCTTTCTATTGACTCCGAAGTGTCTAGGTAAGCTTCGATGCCGCGAACAACATAGGGCAAGACCCTCGTCATTGAGCTACCTAAACCAGTGAATTCGCCCGTTCCTTAGCCAAAAGTGTGACCGGCAACCTCGTTGGAGCCAAACAGACGGGTGCAGAGTGGGGCGTCCCGCCCCGTCCACGCTGAGATCCCATCGCGGCGTTACCTCACGGAGCAACATCAATTCGATGATGTGGCCGCAGCCGCACGGGCACCGCAGGCCCGCGCACCAATCTCCCTCCTCATCGCGCGCAAGAACCAGGTCACGACGGGGTAACGTCAACGGCAACGAATCACCCGTCACAATCCTGAGGCGTCGCGCCGGTAGCACCCGATCGATCAGTCGCCGCCACGCAGGGAACACGGTCATGCGACACCCGCCGGTAGGGTTGGGGCAAGGAACGGCATGCCCAGCAGCGGCTCTTGAGAGCCCGTGCCGAGGAGGTAGGTGTAGGCGTGCGTGCCGTACGCGCCCTCAGCGACGTACTCCTCTTCGCACGCGGCTAGACTGAATTGCGTGCGTGCATAGCGTTCGTTTGGTTCGTGTCGGAAAGGGTACGCCCGCGCGATGAACTCGTTCACACCAGCCGAGGCCGCGCGCATGTTCAAGCTGATCACCGCGGGCGCCTCGTCGATCGTGCCCCGAATGTAACCAGCCTCCAGTTCCTGCTGGTGGGATTCCGGGGCGTTTTGGCGCAGGTACTCGGCACGCAAGCTTTCCGGCGTGTAGACGCCGCGATCCTTGAGCGAGGAGCGCCCGGGCTGCACGTAGTCGATGCGGCCGCACACGTCCGCGATTGCGCGGGTGGTACCGGCCTGGCGCGTGGGAATCACCACGCCGACATCGATCAGAGGCAGGAGATACGCGGCGGCGATCATGTCGAGGATCTGCCGCGCTTCCAAGGAGTCGACACAGCAGAACAACACGTCGCATTGGCCGGCGGCAAGGATGGCCTCGCGCGTCAGGATCGAGAACGGAAGCGCCTCGGCGACGCCGCTGTCGCGATAGCCTTCCACTGCTTCGACGAACATCTCCACCTTGAGTCGACGCGTAGCAGCATCGTTCGTCTTGGCGTTGAGGATGCGGTTGAGGTTCTTGAATTCGACGACATCGAAGTCGGTGTGCTTTACGCGTCCGAAACCCAGGCGATTGATTTGCTCGGCCGCGATGGAGCCTGTGCCCGACACGCCGATCACCATCGCCGTGAGGCGTCCCATCTCGGCCGTCATGGCCTGGGTGAACGCCATGGGACGTGGGCTCGGTGTACCGTGGACCGCATCCCGTGCCCACCAGTACGCGATGTCGTGGCCGGTCACTGTCACCAGCTCGATCGGCTGCGGCGCCAGGTTCGGGCCGTACCACCGCGCGCGGACGGCGCCGTTCGAGACCATGATCGCGCTGGCATGGAACGCGCCGTGATTGGCGATCGCGCTTGGCATGAGCAGACGATCGCTGGCGTCATCCGTGCTCGAAAAGGCGAACTGTCCACCCGGGTGCGAGTGGATGAAGACCAGCGTCAGGTCGTCGGCCTCAGCACGCTCTAGGGCGTCTTCCACGTAAGCACCGGGCCACGCGATGAAGTCCGGGCGACGCTCGCGGCAAGCCGTGTGAGGGATCATGATCATGTCACGCACCAGCAGACGCACTCGCGGTCCGATCGAACGGCTGCAGAGAAGAATCGCCGCTGCCTCCAGGCCATCGCCAGGAAAAAGTTGAGCCCGCAACTGCTCGTGCTGGATGCCTGCAAAGGCGAGTACGTGGGGAGTACTCATGCCTGAACCTCCTTCAGCAGGGCGGACTCCACTAGGGCCAGGTGGGTGACGACATTATCCGTCTGTGGATCCCACTCCGACACCGGGCCGCGATGGCGGGACCACCCGTTAAAGTTGTTCCCGCCAATGACGGCGGATACCTGGGTGCTCGGGATAGGCTGGCCCGTAGTCAGGGCCAGCGCCGGATACGTGTAGAACATGTCGATCTGCGCGCCCGGGTAGGTGAGAGGGACTTCCAACGCAAGCAGTGTGCATTCGACCGTGAACCCGTGGGGCAACGGGTAGTCGTGAATAAGCAGCCAGCGACGGCTTTTTCCGTCCGGCGTGCTCTCGATGCGCGTTTCCCAGCACCACCCCGAGCTATCCAGGAAGTGCACGTCGGCCGGGAGCAGGGCGAACATGCGGAGAGGGACGGTGGCCCCTTCTCCGTTGTTCACCTCACGCGGAGTCAGACGAAGCTTTTCGATGCCGGGCGTGCGCAGATCGATGACATCGTCGAGGCCTACCTCGCGCTTGGGTTCGCCACGTACACGCAACACAGTGATCCAGGGCTTGGTGGCATCAAAGCCCGCGTCCGTGATCGCCTGACGCACGACGATGGTGGGGTGCGGGACGGTCAGCCGCACGCCCTGCACATTGAGTGTCCAATGTCGCGCCTTCGTCATGAACTGCTCGATCCCCGGATTGTCCAGGTCGACGAGGTCATGCGCACCGAGGAGGCGCTCCACCCCGTCAGGAAGCGTCTGATAGACCACCATGTCCTCCGGCACTTGGCCAAGCTTGCGCAGCTGACCGCCGGAGACAATGCGTGCCGGCCATTCGTAGACCGTCCCGTTGATGGCGAGCTTGTAGTGGCGGTCGCTTACCACGATCACAAAGTGGCGCGAGGTTGTGTCCAGGTCGACCATCTCGGTCGGCCGCACATCCTCCAGTTCGCCGTTAGCGAGGACGGCCAGCACCGTAGTGCCTTGGTCCGTAGTAAAGCCTGCCACCAGGGCGAGCTGCGCTCCGGTGGGATTGGTCGTCGACACTTGGGTCTCACGAAAGACCAGGGAGAGATCAGCGACCTGGATGACCGGGTGGCCGGCGTCGTTAATGCAATTGGCTTCAGCGTTCATGGTGGTGCTTACTCCGTCCCGACCCATGCCGGTTTTGCTCATTCTATAACGCGTGCTAAGGTTGTAAAGCACATATTTAGCATGCTTCACAAACTTAGATTTCTATGCTACCTTCGAACAGTCGAAAAACCGCGCTCCCGCGGTGGGTGGTTCGCATGACAGAGAAGAGGGATGTTCGCGCGGCGTCGGAAACGACGGCCGCTAGTCCGCTTGGGGCATACCTGCGCAAGGCGCGTCAGGACATATCGATGACGCTGCGAGATGTAGAAGAAGCCACGAACAAGGAAGTGTCCAACGGCTATCTGAGCCAGCTTGAAAGCGGCAAGATCAGCAAGCCTTCGCCGCATGTGCTGCACACCCTGTCGACGGTGCTGAACGTCGACTATGAAGCGCTGATGCAGCGTGCCGGCTACATCCTGCCCAGCGCTGCGTCGCGCACGGAAGGGGCGAAGCATGGTAGGGCAGCGACGTTTGCGATCGACAACCTGACCACGGACGAAGAGGCGGAGCTGCTCAAGTACCTGAACTATCTTCGTTCAAAGAAGAAATAGCGATGCCACGGCCGGATGACTCGACACTCACGCCCGGCCAGCTGGCCCGGATTCGCATGGAAGCAGAACGCGCCCTGATGGAGGCCGGCGCCCTCGGCGTATTGCCGACGCCGATCGACGAGATCATGCGCGTGGCCCGCATCAGGGAACTGGAAGAGGATGTCCTCAATCCATCCTTTGTGGCCAAGATCATGGCGAAGGCCGAGAAGGCCGGGCAAGCGATCCGACGTGCGCTCACCAAGGTAATGGGGCTGTTTCATGCTTCCGACGGGCTGATCTTCATCGACCGCACCCTGATGAAGGTGAAGCAGCGCTTTGTGCGATTGCACGAATCCGCGCACGGCTTCCTGCCCTGGCAGCGTCCGATGTATTCGCTGGTCCAGGATGGCGACAATGCCCTTGATCCGGATACCGCCGACCTATTCGATCGCGAAGCCAACACTTTTGCGTCGGAGGTACTCTTCCAGCTCGACACCTTCCGCGACCAGGCGGAGACAATGCCCTTCGGCATCATGACGCCGGTGAAATTGTCCAATAAGTTCAATGCGTCGATCTATTCCTCGGTCCGGCAGTATGTCTCGAAAAATCATCGTACCTGCGCCGTCGTCGTGCTGAACAAGCCGGAGGTCGATCTTGAGGCCGGTTTTCGCGCTACGCTGCGCCGCGTGGTGGGCTCGGAGAGTTTCCTGCAGATGTTTGCCGGACAGATGTGGCCGGAGGTGTATACGCCGGATGATGACATCGGCCGGTTCGTCCCCGTCAACGGGCGACGCGCTTCGGGCAAACGTCAGCTGGGGCTGACCGACACCAACGGCACGCTGCACGATTGCATCGCCGAGTCCTTCAACAGCGGCCACCAGGTGTTCGTGCTCATTCATGTCATCAAGGCGCTCACGGTGAAACGGATTATCCTTGGATCCAGAGTGGCTGATGCCCGCCGTCAAGCTGGCTAACGGCGTACGACAATACGGAGGTTGAAGGGTGGCAAAGATCCTGGCGTCGTACGACGTCCGCAGTCCTGAATTGGGACGGTCACTAAAGATCGATGTCGTCGAAGGACTGGACCCCGTCCACCTTGATCATATCGAGCAAGCATGGACGCCCCTGTTCAAATCGCAGCGGGACAAGGCTGTGCTTGAATACTTCACGGAGCTTGCGGAAGTCGAGCAGACGCATGCAGCGTTTGTCACCATATTGGGACGCATGGGCATCCCCGATAGCCACTGGGATTGGCGGCTCAAATGCACCTTCGCGCCAGGCACTCAGCGTCAGGCGTACGGGCTGTTGAATGGCGACCAGGTCGAAGCAGCCATGATGCTCGCGTCTGGTCATCAGACGCGTCTGGGCAACCTTGGTGAACCACTGGTCTATGTGGACTTTCTGTCTACAGCCCCGTGGAATCGCGCCACTATCCAGCGCCCTGAGCGCTTTCGCGGCATGGGCACCATGCTGCTCGGCACAGCGGTCGAGATCAGTCGTTTGCAGGGCCTGGAGGGGCGCTGCGGCCTGCATGCGTTGCCGTCAGCCGAGGGGTTCTATCGGCGTACCGGTATGCAGGACTTGGGTGCGGACCCGGCGTATATGGATCTGCACTATTTTGAAATTGACGCGGCGACTGCGCGCGCGCTCATCTCTTGAGGAGGACGCCATGACGACATTTGCATTGAGTCAACAGTGGGTCTCGAAAGTCACCATGTCGGAGGAGCCGGATCTGTCGGTGGTTGGTGCCTCTCCGATCTCGCCACCCACCCGCGACGAGCTCCAAGCTTTGCTTGACGAGCTGTCACGCTCAGAAACAGTGCGTGAAATGTCACGCCGAAAGTGGATTCAGCCGGCGGTCACCACGTTAAAGAACTGCGTGACCGAGCGTAGCAACGCTTTGTTTGAATTTCTGGTGGGTCAACACGCGGTCGCACCGGCTTACGCCATGTTCAGAGGGCGGCGTCTGAGCACCAAGCGAGCATTGCTGGATGACTTTGCGACACAGGCTTGGGTCGGGTATCTCACCCAGAGATCATATGAGTGCCCGGTCACGACGAGGTTTCGGCCCGCGAGCATTGACCGACATTTCCTTCTGTCGCTGGCTCAGTTGAGCACGCGCGCAGATGGTCCGGTCCGCGCCTTGGAGGCCGTGCGCAAACTGGGCATTTGCGTGATTCTGGAAAGTGGTCTTCCTGGCATGTCGGTGGATGGCGCTTCGTTCCATGTCGCGGGGGCGCCACCCGTCGTGGCACTGACAGTGCGCCACGATCGCTTGGATAATTTTTGGTTCACTCTATTTCACGAGCTCGGGCATATTTCCCTTCATCTCAGCGAGCCGAGTGACGACATCTTCGTCGATGCTGAGGAAGATGGCGGGGGCGATGAAGTGGAGGTGGAAGCCGAGGCGAATGCGTTTGCGAAGGACAACTTAATTCCGAGAGATGTCTGGCTGCGCAGCGATGCCTACCGGTCAGGCAGTGAGGCGAGCGTGACGGCGCTCGCTAGTCAGCAGGGCATTCATCCGGCGATCGTCGCGGGGCGTATTCGCTACGAACGTCGAGATTTTCGAATTTTCAATGGCCTCATCGGTCGCGGGCAGGTTCGCGAAATAGTCTTTGGAGACTAAGCTTTCATGTACACGCCGATACTCAGAAATCGACGGAGCGAAATGCTTGCGTTTCAGGGGCTCGCGCCTGATGTGCGCGAGCATATGCTCCCGCTATTCGATGTCGCGGCACCGACAAAGAGCGTTGATCTGACCGCTGCGGAAAAGTACGTGGCCAACAACATTGCACGTACTGAAAAGGCTGCCCATGGCTTTTCGTGGGTCCTTGTTGACTCGAGTGAGCTCCATCCCGAATTTCGCTTGTCCGGCGGTGTGCACCCACTGACCGCAGCTGCGGCAGCTGTGGCGAAGGGCGGCGCCCGTCCGATCCCAGTGACGGGCCTCCATCGTGACGAGGCACACCATGAGGCCGTCAAAGCCACTCTTCACCAAAGTGACCTTTGGCTTTGCGTGCGCCTAGACGCGACGGACGTGAGCACGGCCACGATGACTCTGCGGAGCATCAAGGCGCTTTTGACCGAGTTTGCGCTCACAACAGAGCGAGCTTTCCTTCTCCTCGACCTGCAGGGTCTCCACGGTTTGGAGGTCCACGTAGCGGCCATGCCTGTCGTCCGCTTGCTGGGGCTACTTCACGCGGATCGGTGGGCTGGCATCATCATCGGTGGCTATGGTGTGCCCGAACAGTTGTCGACGGCGGTTTCGCCAAAGAGCCAAGACTATTTGCCGCGTATCGAACAGGAAGTCTATGTTCACGCCCGGCCATACGCCGCTGGACTGGCGTTCTGGTTCGCCGACTACACCATGCTTCCACCATCGGTAATTGAACTGGACTGGCGCTTGATCAGCAAAGTGATAGCGCCAAAGGCGCTATACGCCCTGGATGATTCTTGGTTTGTGGTCCGTGGTGGGGCGTTCTCCAGCCATCCCTTGGGTTACGCTCAGTACCATAATGTGGCCTCCGAAATCGTCGCGCTGGACGAGTTTTCAGGCCCTGGCTTCAGCCCCGGCGATCAATACATAGCTGATCGTGTTGCGAGCACTGCCAAACCTGGCAGTCCCGCTACGTGGATAACGGCATGCGTAAGTCATCATCTGTCGCTCACCGCACGCGCTCATGCAGCCGCGCGATCTGCGTGAATAGGCACAGTACGCCAATCACTGCGATCCCGAAGCTTGTTCAAACTAGCTTGTCGTAGCACATCGACGTCGATCTGCTCGCACAGCTGTGCTCGGATTGCGCGCTTGGTTGCGCGTAGCTTAGTGGTCTTCCCCAGTAAGTCCCGCGTCAGTGCATCGATTTCCTCGCGCCACAGCAAAGACAGGAGCGCTTCTATGTCGAGGTCGGGGTTCGGGCGAGGACGGCGTTCGAAGTGATACGCGAATTCCCCGTGGTCATGCGTGGCTACCACGATGCCCCACCAAGTAGGAATCAGGGGGCGAGCCTTGTCGACAAGCGACTCGTCCACCAATAGGACTACGCGGTCAAAACACTTGGAGTACGCGAGAGCTTGATGAGGCAGCCGGGCCACATCGTCCCTGGGGCCCTTAATTTCAATCCCGATGAGTCGATCAGCGATGACCGCCAAGTCGACCCGGGCCCGACCGAGGCAGACCTCCATTTCTTCCACGAGCAACGCACGGGAACGACTTCGAACCAGTCTCGGAGCTTCGGACTTCACGAGGTCGCGAAGAAACTGCTCGGTGATTTCGCCGCGATCCATTGCCGATTCCTGCGCAGCATCGCGGTGTACGTACGGGCTGGGGCGAGAAGTCGGCATAGCACTGGGGGCACGATCGGTTCGGGCAACCCTATGCTATTACATTACGCGCTTCACGGCCCGTCGCATGGTCTTGGTCCCCGTAGCGTCTGGCGCGATGGTCATCTGCACGCCCACAATGTGGACAGTGCGCGTTCCCTAGCATCGTTACGGCGCGTCGAAAGCAAGGACGGGGATTGTCGGCATGCGCGCACGGCAGCGCGTTGCAGTCTCACAGTGCGCGCCGCAACCTCCTGCATAGCTAGGCCCCCATTTTGCTGTTACCCAGCTGTTACAACGAAAAAGGCCACCCGGTGAAGGTGGCCTAAGTCGTTGTTTTTCTTGGTCGGGGAGACAGGATTCGAACCTGCGACTTCTACGTCCCGAACGTAGCGCTCTACCAGGCTGAGCTACACCCCGTGGGAAGCCGCGTATCTTAATCGCCGTGTCCGGTCTTGGCAACTGTGGCATGTGTCCGGGCGACGACAGTGCTACGGGAGGCGCATGGCGTTCTGCTAACCTTGACGGCTGCCGTCGCACGGTCAGTCGTAGGGCGGAATGTTCCCCATCGTCAGTAGAGGATTTCATGGCGCTTACCCCGGCCCGCACCATGCCCGGCGTGCTTGAGTTGTTGCCGCTGGACCAGATCGCCTTCCAGCGCATGCTCGACGTGATCCGTCGCAACTACGAGCGCTTCGGCTTCCTGCCGATCGAAACGCCGGTGATCGAGTACTCCGACGTGCTGCTCACCAAGACCGGCGGCGAAACCGAGCGCCAGGTGTATTTCGTGCAGTCCACCGGTGCGCTGAACGCCGCCGGCAGGGTCGACGAGGGGGTGCCTGAACTGGCATTGCGCTTCGACCTCACCGTGCCGCTGGCCCGCTACGTGGCCGAGCACGAGCGCGATTTGAGCTTCCCGTTTCGCCGTTACCAGATGCAGCGGGTGTATCGCGGCGAACGCGCGCAACGCGGGCGCTTCCGCGAGTTCTATCAGTGCGATATCGACGTGATCGGCAAGGACAGCCTGTCGGTGCGTTACGACGCCGAGATTCCGGCGGTGATCTACAGCGTGTTTCGTGAGCTCAACGCGGGCGCGTTCACCATCCAGCTCAACAACCGCAAGCTGATGCGCGGCTACTTCGAGAGCCTGGGCATCACCGACGGCGAAGAACAGATGCTGGTGCTGCGTGAGGTGGACAAGCTGGACAAGCGTGGCGCCGATTACGTGCGCGACACGCTGACCGGCGAGTTGTTCGGTTTCAGTCCCGAGGTGGCGCGCAAGATCCTCGACTTCGTGCAAGTGCGCTCCAGTTCGCTGCAGGATGCCTTCGACAAGCTCGATGCGTTGGGCGCCGGGCCCGAGACGATGGAACTCGGCCGCGCCGAGCTGAAGCAGGTGCTGGGCCTGATCCACGCCTTCGGCGTGCCGGAGACGCATTACGCGCTCAACCTGTCGATCGCCCGCGGCCTGGATTACTACACCGGCACCGTCTACGAAACCACGCTCAACGACCATCCGCAGATCGGTTCGGTCTGTTCGGGGGGGCGCTACGAGAACCTGGCCGGGCAATACACCAAGTCGCACCTGCCGGGCGTGGGCATTTCCATCGGCCTCACCCGTCTTTACTGGCAGCTGCGCGATGCGGGCCTGATCAATACCGCGCAGAGCACGGTGGACGTGCTGGTCACGCAGATGGACGAGGCGCAGCTGCCTGCCTATCTCGCCCTCGCCGGCGAGTTGCGTGCTGCCGGTATCGCCACCGAGGTGGTGCTGGAAGGCGGCAAGCTGGGCAAGCAGTTCAAGTACGCCGACCGCGCCGGCATCCGTTTCGTGATCGTGCTGGGCGAGGACGAGCTCGCCAAGGGTGTGGTCACGGTCAAGGATCTGCGCCGGGCGGATCAGTTCGAGGTGGCGCGCGCGGACTTGATCAAGACGTTGCGGGTGGAACTGGAGCAGGCCGCGGTGATGGGTTGAAGGCGACACCGCCTTGCCGTCATTCCCGCGCAAGCGGGCATCCATCTCCGACGTGCGGCAGGATCGAAATGAGCGACCAGCTTCGCTGTTGATGAAGCGCCTCCCGCGTTCGCGGGAATGACAGCAGTTTCAGTGTGCGAACACGTTTGGAGCATTCTTCAAGTGAGCGAAACCATTCTTCTCGACGGCAGCAGCCTCACGCGCGCGCAGCTGATTGCGGTGGCGCGGCTGGGCGCGCCGGTGGCGCTGGATCAGGTACAACTCAAGCGCGTGCAGCGCGCGGCCGATTTCCTCGCCGCGAAAGTCAGTTGCGGCGAACCGATCTACGGCGTCACCACCGGCTTCGGCAGCAATGCCGACAAGCTGCTCGGCGCGCATCGCCTGCGCGACGAGCTGCCGGGCGCCGCCCCGATCGAGGATGGGCTGCATATTCCGCAAGACACTCTGCTGGAGGAATTGCAGCACAACCTGATCATCACCCACGCGGTCTGTGTGGGCAAACCGTTCGGCGAGGACGTGGTGCGGGCGATGCTGCTGATCCGCATCAACACGCTGATGCGCGGACACTCGGGGATTCGCGTGAGCACGCTGGAGGCGTTGACCGCGATGCTCAACGCCGGCGTGGTGCCGGTGGTGCCGGAGAAAGGTTCGGTAGGCGCCAGCGGCGACCTGGCGCCGCTGTCGCATCTGGCGATCGTGCTGCTGGGCGGGGGCGAGGCGTTTTACCGGGGCGAGCGCATGCCCGGCGCCGCGGCGCTCGCGCGCGCCGGCCTCGCGCCGATCCGCCTGTCGTTCAAGGAAGGCCTGGCGCTGAACAACGGCACCGCGCAGATGCTGGCGACCGCCGCGCTGGCGCTGGACACGCTGGAACAGCTGCTGGATACCGCCGACCTGGCCGCCGCGATGACGCTCGATGCGTTCGCCGGCCGCAGCGGCGCGTTGCGCGCGGAGGTGCATGCACTGCGTCCGCATCCCGGTCAGGTGGAAACCGCCGCGCATGTGTGCGAGCTGCTGGCTGGCTCCACCTTGATCGACATTCCCTATCACCTGGTGCCGCGGTTCAAGCCGTGGAGCGCCGAGGCGTGGAGCGAGCCGGACGATCAGGCGCTGAGCTTCGATATCGGCTGGGACTGGGTGCCGGCCAACCAGCGGCATGGTCGCGAAGCGTTCTACAGCCGCTTCCTGCCGTTCAAGGGCGGCAAGAAGCATCAGCCGCAAGACGCCTACAGCCTGCGCTGCATGCCGCAGGTGCATGGCGCGGTGCGCGATGCGTGGCGCCAGGCGTGCCGGGTGATCGACATCGAATTGAACTCGGTCACCGACAACCCGCTGATCTTTCCGGACAACGACGACGCGCAGTTCATCGAGGAGCAGGTGATCTCCGCCGGCCACTTCCATGGCATGCCGCTGGCGCTGGCGATGAGCTATGTGAAGGCGGCGATTCCGGTACTCGCCTCGATCTCCGAGCGGCGCCTGAACAAGCTGGTCGACCCGGCCACCAACGATGGCCTGCCGGCCTTCCTCACCGGCAATGAGGATGGCACCGACTCCGGCTTCATGATCGTGCAGTACACCGCCGCCGCGCTGGTCAACGATCTGGCCACTCGCGCGCATCCGGCCTGCGTGTACTCGGTGCCGACCAGCGCGAACGCCGAGGATCACGTCTCGATGGGGGCCAATGAGGCGCGCCATGTGCTGGAGATGATGGACGACCTCGGCCATGTGCTGGCGCTGGAGCTGTATACCGCCGCGCAGGCGCTGGACTACCGCCAGACCATGTTGAATGCCGCGCGTCGGCTGGCTGCCCGCAGCGGCTGGCCGGCGCTGGCCGCAAAAATCGCCAACGCCCCGCGCGAAGGGCAGCCGCATTACGCGCAATTCGTCGCCGAAGTGGGGCGGCTCGCCGCCGCGCTGACCGCGACCGGCGATTTCCATGCCGGCAGCAAAGTGCGCGATGCTCACGCGATCCTGCGCCGGCACATCGGTTTCATGCACCGCGATCGGGCGATGGATGGCGATGTGCAAACGGTTTGTGCGCTGGTGCAGCAGGGTGCGTTTCGCCAGTCACGCACAGATTGAATCTTTACTTCATCAACGGAAGTCCAACCATGAGCCTGATCCAGACCCCGGTGTCGTACGGCGAGTTGATCGACAAGATCACCATTCTCGAAATCAAGTCGCGACGCATCACCGACGCCGCCAAGCTGGTCAATGTGCGCAACGAGCTGGAGCTGCTCAATGCCATCTGGGCCAATGATGCGGCCTCGCAAACCGATATCGGCAACGAGCGTGCGCACCTGCTGGCGGTGAACGAGGCGCTGTGGGATATCGAGGATCGGATTCGCCTGAAGGAGCGCGCGCAGGCATTCGACAAGGAGTTCATCGAGCTGGCGCGACTGGTGTATTTCCGCAACGACGAACGCGCGGCCTACAAGCGCGAGATCAATCTCAAGCTCGGCTCGCAGCTGGTCGAGGAAAAGTCGTACCAGGATTACCGCGCGCTCTGACGGTGCATCTTGGCGTGGTTTTTGTGGGCTTTTTGTGGGAGCGGCTTCAGCCGCGATGCTCTTGGCTTGGTTGGTCAGAGCAAAAGCATCGCGGCTGAAGCCGCTCCCACAAAGGCCGCTCCCACAAAAGGCCGCTCCCACCATCAGGCCTATGGCAAGCCGAGGTCGTGCGCGGCGGCTTCGAAGCGTTCGATCACCTCATCCACGCCGATCAGATCCATCACGCCGGGGCGCTCGATCTTGCTGCCCCATGCCAGCTCGCTGGCTGGCTTGCCCCGGTATTTGCGCGCCGCCGCGTCGTATTTGTCCACGCACCAGCGGCGGTCGGAGTAGGGGCCGGAGCGATCCGGGTTGCTGGCGGCGTGCAGGCCAAGCACCCGGGTGCAGACTGCATTGGCCATGTGCATCGGGCCGGAATCCGGCGCCAGCAGCAGCTGCGCCCGGGCGAGCATGGCCAGCAATTGCTTGAGCGTGTCCTTGCCGGTGAAGTCGAGCGGCGCGTGCCGGCAGGCGGCCAGTATCGCGTCGGCCATCGCGCGATCGGGCGCGGACGGTCCACCGACCAGCGCCACCCGCCAGCCACGTGAGGCCGCATGGTCGATCACCGCGGCATAGCGCTCGGCGCGCCAGTTGCGCAAGGCATGACTGGACGTCGGGCTGACCAGCAGGGTCGGCGCCTCGCCAGGCAATTGGGCGGCTGCCCAGGCATGGGCCTGGTCGGGAATCGGGATATCCCAGCGTACCTCGGTCTGTTTCAGCCCCAGCGGCTCGCAGAAACTGCCGATCGCATCGAGTACATGTTCGCCAGTGCGCGCCGGGATGCGCTCGTTGATCACCAGGCCGTGCAGGTCTTTCGAGCGGGCGCGGTCGTAGCCGATGCGCCGATCGGCCCTGATCCCCAGGCTCAGCGCGTTGGAACGCAGCGCCACCTGCATCTGCAGCAAGGCATCGAAGCGCCGTCCGCGCACCGCCGCGTGCACGGCGCGCATGCCGGCCCAGCCCGCGCGCTTGTCGAACGTGATGAACTCCACGCCGGGCAGGTCGCCGACCAGCCTGCGTTCGAGCGCGCCGACGATCCATGTCAGCGAAGCAGTCGGCCACGCCCGCTGCAAGGTGCGCAGCAGCGGCACCACATGGGTGACGTCGCCGATGGCGGAAGTGCGCAGCAGGCAGATCGAGGCGGGGTCTGTCATGGGGCTTGGGCTAGAATCGCTGGGAGTGGACGGTGACGGGAATCCGGCAGCACTGATGATGCAGGAACGAATACACGAAGACGCTGCCGGCGCGATTCTGTTCGACGCCACGGTGACGTCGCAAGTCGATCATGACTGGTTTGCGCCGGCGTATTGGCGTGAGCGTGGCGCCTTGCGCACGCTGGCTGGCGGCCGCGGTGGCGTGGCGATCATCAGCAGTGCGGTCGGCGAGTGCGTATTGCGGCATTATCGCCGCGGCGGCGTTGTGGCGGCGCTGATGGGCGATCGCTATCTCTGGATCGGCGCCGATCGCACGCGCCCGTTCGTCGAGTTCCGCCTGCTTGGCGAGATCGCGCGACGCGGCCTGCCGGCGCCGGCGGTGGTCGCGGCACGTTATGTCCGGCATGGCCTGTTCTACACCGCCGACCTGATCACCTGTCGCATCGCCGACGCCCACACGCTGGCCGAGTGTCTGGCGGCAGGGCAACTGGATGAAACACTGGCTGCGGCGGTCGGTGGGCTGGTGGCGCGTTTCCATCGTGCCGGTATCTGGCATGCCGACTTGAATGCGCACAATGTGCTGGTGACGCCGGGCGGGCTTTACCTGATCGACTTCGACCGCGGCCGGTTGCGTACGCCGGCAACCGCGTGGCAGCAGGCCAACCTGCGGCGTCTGCGCCGTTCGCTGCTGAAGCTAGGAGCGGCAGTGCAGGGCGAGGCCGTGTTCGGGCAAACCGTGTGGCAACCACTGCTGGAACGCTACGGGCGTACATTGGGCGCATGAACTGGCATCTGCATTTTCTCGGTGTGGGGGCGTCGCATGCGGTGGAGCTTGGATCCTCCGCCGCGGTACTCGAGCGCGACGGCGAGCCGGTGCTGCTGATCGACTGCGGCCCCGACACGCTCGATCGCTACATGGCAGCCTACGATGCGTTGCCGCCGGCGTTGTTCATCACGCATACCCACATGGATCACGTGGCCGGGCTGGAGCGGTTGTTTTTCAAGCTGTGGTTCGACGAACGCCTGCGCGGTCGCACCAAGGTCTTCGTGCACGCCGCGCTGCTGCCATGGCTGCAGATGCGGGTGGCCGATTATCCCGGTGCGCTGGCCGAGGGTGGCGTCAACTACTGGGAAGCGTTCCGCCTGCTGCCGTGCACGCGCGGCTTCTGGCTCGACGGACTGTGGTTCGACGTGTTCGCCACGCGCCATCATGCACCTGCCACGTCGTATGGGCTCGCGCTGGCCGGCAGCTTCATCTACACCGGCGACACCCGGCCGATCCCCGAGGTACTGGCGCAGCATGCCGGCGGCAACGAATGGATTGCGCACGATTGCAGCCTCGTAGGCAATCCCTCGCACACCGGCATCGACGACATCGAACGCGAATATGACGCCGCCGTGCGTTCGCGGCTGGTGCTGTACCACTATGGCAGCGCCGTCGATGGCGCGGCGCTGGCCGCGCGTGGTTACCGCATTGCCGCTGCCGATGGCCGGATCGCCCTGGCTGAACCTTCCGCACCGAGGGATGACGCCGGTTGAATCGGCTATCGATCTGTAGGAGCCCGCTCGCGGGCGATGCTTTGCTTTCGGGGCTCGGGACTTGCAAGAGCATCGCCCGCGAGCGGGCTCCTACCAAGAGAGGCCATTCCTTGCCTGTATCCGGGCCAGCCGCTATCCTTCCGCTTCTTTGCCGGGTGGATTGCCCGACAAAGGTAGTTGGTTTCAAGATGTGGAGAGGTGTCCGAGTGGCTGAAGGAGCACGCCTGGAAAGTGTGTATACGGTAAAACGTATCGCGGGTTCGAATCCCGCCCTCTCCGCCAGTTGAAAAAAATGCGCGACGGCTCCGGCTGGCGCGCCGGGCTGAAGAAGCCCGCGTCTATGGTGGCCCCGTCGGTCCCCCCGCGACGATAGTTCGCAAACTCCGCCAGGTCCGGAAGGAAGCAACGGTAGCGAATGATTCGGGTGCCGGGGTGTGGCTGGCGGGGCCGCCGCCTTTTCGGGACATGCATCGTCGCCCACCTCGGTGGGCTCCTACCGAAACCCCTCCCGACTTGGCACAATCGGGGTTCGCCCCAAGGTGGAGAGCCTGCTCATGACATTCCAGCAGTCCGCGTTGTTTCGCTCAGGCCGCCATGCGGCGGTGCATGGCGCATGGCGGCCCGAGCGAAGCAACCCTTCGGGCCGGGTCTGTTTGCGCGCGGGACCGCGTCATCACTCAGTCGTGTATCGACATACACTCCTTCGTTCTTCCTTGTCCTTCGCGCAAGCAGCTCCCGGCGCGGGCTACTGGAATGTCATGAGCAGGCTCTAAGGCATGTCTTATCAGGTACTCGCCCGCAAGTGGCGCCCGCGCAAGTTTGCCGAGCTGGTCGGGCAGGAGCATGTGGTGCGCGCGCTGACCAATGCGCTGGACACCGGCCGCATGCACCACGCCTACCTGTTCACCGGCACCCGCGGTGTCGGCAAGACCACCATCGCGCGCATCTTCGCCAAGTCGTTGAATTGCGAGCGCGGGCAGTCGGCCGATCCGTGCGGCGAGTGCGCGGTGTGCACGGCGGTGGACGAAGGCCGCTTCGTCGACCTGCTGGAGATCGACGCAGCCAGCAACACCGGTGTGGACGACGTGCGCGAGGTGATCGAGAACGCGCAGTACGCACCGTCGCGCGGGCGCTTCAAGGTGTACCTGGTCGATGAGGTGCACATGCTGTCCAAGAACGCGTTCAACGCGTTGCTCAAGACGCTGGAGGAGCCGCCGCCGCACGTGAAGTTCCTGCTGGCCACCACCGACCCGCAGAAGCTGCCGGTGACGGTGCTGTCGCGCTGCCTGAAGTTCAACCTGAAACGGCTGCTGCCGGAACAGATCTCCGGTCAGATGCGGCACATCCTCGGCGCGGAAAACATCGCCTATGAAGACAGTGCGATCGCCGAACTGGCGCGTGCTGCCGACGGCTCGTTGCGCGACGGCCTGTCGCTGCTCGACCAGGCGATTGCCTACGGCGGCGGTGCGCTGCATGCCGACGACGTGCGCGCCATGCTCGGCAGCGTCGCACGCGGGCAGGTGCTGGGTGTGCTCGATGCCTTGGCGGCCGGCGATGGCGAACGTCTGCTGGCCGAATGCACGCAGATCGCCTCGTATTCGCCGGATTTCGGTGGTGTTCTGGACGATCTGGCGGGCGTATTGCACCGCCTGCAGCTGATCCAGCTGATCCCCGGCTACCGGCCGGACGAAGACAGCGACGACGACAACGCCCTGACTGCGCTGGCCGAACGGATCACGCCCGAAGACGTGCAGCTGTATTACCAGATTGCCACCTCGGGCCGGCGCGATCTGGCATTGGCGCCGGATGCGCGTACCGGCTTCGAGATGGCGCTGTTGCGCATGCTGGCGTTCCGTCCCGGCGATGGCGCGCCCGGTGCACCTGCCGAGCGGCCTGTCGCCAGCCGCGCGACGCAGCCCTCGGTGTCGCAGCGGCCCGGCACGGCAGCGCAGGAGCGCCAGACCAGTCGCCCGCCAGCGCCAACACCCGCACCCGCTGCACCGGCGCCGGAGCGAGCCGCCGAGATCAAGGCGCCCGTGATGCTGGACGCCAATGGCTTGCCGAACTGGGAAGCCTTGATCGAACGCGCCGGCCTGCGCGGCCCGTTCGGCCTGTTGGCGCAGAATGCGGTGTTGCGCGAACGCGACGGCCAGACCCTGGTGCTCGCGCTGCAGCCGGCGCACATGAGCCTCGCGGTGGAGCCGATGGTGAGCCAGATGGAGGAGCGCATCGGCCAGGCGCTCGGCGAGCGCATTCGCCTGCGCTTCGTCGGCAACAGCCAGGGTTCCGCGGCGCAGACCCCGGCAGCCCGCGCCGCACAGGCACGCGACGCCGCGCAATCGGCCGCCGAGCAGGCGATCGATGGCGACCCGCTGGTGCAATCCCTGAAACGTGAACTGGGTGCGCGCGTGGTGCCGCAATCCGTCAAACCTTTTGCCAGTGATCCCGGAGCCGTGTGATGAGAGGACAGATCGGTCAGCTGATGCAGCAGGCCCAGCGCATGCAGGAAGACATGAAGCGTGCGCAGGAAGAAATCGCCAAGCTGGAAGTCACCGGCAGCGCCGGTGGCGGCCTGGTCAGCGTGGTGATGACCGGCGCGCACGAGGTGCGCCGGGTGCAGATCGACCGGCAGATGTTTGCCGACGATCCGGAAATGGCCGAGGATCTGGTGGCCGCCGCGATCAACGATGCGGTGAACAAGGTGGCCGAAGCCAGCAAGGAAAAACTGGGCGGCGTCACCGCCGGGATGAACCTGCCCGCCGGCTTCAAGATGCCCTTCTGATGTTCTAGGAGCGCACCCTGTGCGCGATGCTTTTGCTCCACCCATGAACAACAAAAGCATCGCGCGCAAGCGCGCTCCTACCACGGGGCAAACGAGACGACCATGAGCGGTTCATCCCTCCTCGCCGAATTGATCGAAGCACTGCGCTGCCTGCCCGGCGTGGGCAGCAAGAGCGCACAGCGGATGGCCTTCCATTTGCTGGAGCGCGAGCGCGAGCGGGGATTGAAACTGGCCAGCGTGCTGGAGCAGGCGATGCGTCGCATCGGCCACTGCAGCCAATGCCGCAATTTCAGCGAGGAACCCCTGTGCTCGTTGTGTGCCAGTGCCAGCCGCGAGCGCAAGCTGCTTTGTGTCGTGGAATCGCCGACCGACCTGGCGGCGATCGAACAGGCCACCGGCTATCGCGGCCAGTATTTCGTGCTGATGGGGCGGTTGTCTCCGCTCGACGGCATGGGGCCGGAGGAGCTGGGTCTGCAGCAGTTGACCCGGCGCCTCGGCGAAGGCGAGATCGAGGAGCTGATCATCGCCACCAATCCGACCGTGGAAGGCGAGGCAACGGCGCATTACCTGGCGCAATTGGCGCGTGCCGGCGGCGTGCGGCCGACCCGGCTCGCCCACGGCGTGCCGTTGGGTGGCGAGCTGGAATATGTCGATCGGGGCACGCTGGCGCACGCCTTCGGCGGCCGGCAAGTGCTGGATTGATTCACTACGGGATTGATTCACTACAGAGGGAACCGCATGAGCGACACGATTTTCAGCAAGATCATCCGCCGCGAAATTCCGGCCGAGATTGTTTACGAAAACGACGAGGTGCTGGCCTTTCGCGACCTGAACCCGCAGGCGCCAGTGCATGTGCTGTTCATTCCGAAGCGTCCGCTTGCCACGCTTAACGATGCCGTCCAGGCGGACGCGCTGTTGCTCGGCCAACTGCTGCTGGCCACCGCCGACTATGCAAGGCAGGAAGGTTTCGCCGAGCAGGGCTACCGCGCGGTGGTCAACTGCAACGAGGATGGCGGGCAGACCGTATTCCATCTGCATGTGCATCTGCTGGCGGGCCGCCGCATGCACTGGCCGCCAGGTTGAATCCCGCACATGTAACGGGGTTCCCGTTCATGAAAACGCCGGCGAACCGCCGGCGTTTTCATGAAACTGTCAGTGCTTGTCCTCAATAGGGATAACCCCACGGTCCGCCCCAATACGGATAACCCCAAGGGCCATAGTAGCCCGGGCCCCAGCCCGGCCCCCAGAACGGGCTATAGAAACCCGGTGGATAACGCACCTCGATGGGCCGCTTCGGCCACAGGTAGATCACATCGGCTTCTACCCGCGGATAGGCATAGTCGTACTGGCCCACTTTCTGCGACACCGTGCCATGCAGCGTGCCGGTGACCGTCAATTCACGGCCGCGGACGAATACTTCCGGGTCATAGAAGCCATCATGGCAGGCGACGAAGCGGCCCTGGGTTTCGCCCGAGGTGCCGGCTTTCGGGCGTGCCTGATTGTCCAGCGGGTGTGACAGCACGTAGAAGCAGGTCTGCTGCGGCCCAGGCACGGTCTTGATGATCTCGCCGCCCCAGCGCACACGGGTACCACCGGCACCGCCCTCCTGCGCGCTGGATGTGGTTATGTCGGTATAGGTGCCTTCCAGCGGCTTGGGTATCGTCGCGCATCCGCCCAACAGGGCGATGGCTGCGGCGAGGGTAAGGGGGCGGTACAGAGACATGGCTGTTTCTCCATCATGGGCGACGACAGGAGCCATCGCGTCGACTTTCATTTGACCACACCGGCGACCCGAAAATTCCCTGCGGCACGTCGAAAGGCACGCAACAATTCAGCCGGCGGTTCGTCCTGAGCGTAGCGCAGCTCCAGGTAACTCTTCATCAATGCAGCAAGCTCCTCGCGCTGTGCCGGCAGCGCGCGTGCGGCGCGATGCAGGTAATGCTGCGGACCTTCGCCGGGGCGGCGGACAATACCCTTGCGTGCCAGCTTGCGCTCGATCCCGCGCAGGGCGTCACGCAACGGATCACCCGGTCGTCGCCGCAACAACGCCCAAGCCATGCCGATCGCGATGAACAACGCACTGCTGACCGCCAGCAGCACGCCCAGCGTGGCCGTATCGGTATCGCGGATGCCGAACGGCGTCAGCAGGCCGCGCTGGCGCAGCGCATCAAATCCTATAACGCCCTGGTCCCACCAGCGGTTGACGATGTCCCAGCGATTGTGCAGACCTTGCAGCCAGTCGCTGCGGTACCATGCCAGCTGATCGCCCGCCGCGGCAGCCGCACCCAGCGTGACCCGTTCCGGGCGTGCCGCGGCGGTGGGGTCGACGCGCACCCAGCCGCGCCCGGCCAGCCATACCTCACTCCACGCATGGGCATCGGAGTTGCGCACCAGCAAGTAGTTGCCGAGCTTGTTCCAGTAGCCGCCCTGATAACCGGTGACCACACGTGCCGGGATGCCGGCGTCGCGCATCAGCACGGTGAATGCCGAGGCATAGTGTTCGCAGAAACCCTCGCGGGTGGAGAACAGGAAATCGTCCACGGCGTCGCGCCCGAGCGGGGCCGGTGCCAGCGTGTAGCGGAAGCCGTGGTTGTGGAACAGCGACAATGCGGCCTGCACGATCGCCGCATCGTCGCTGCCGTAGCGTTGCCGCCACTGGAGGGCCAGCGCACGGGTGCGTGGATTGAAGCCGGCCGGCAGGCGCAGACCCAGTCGGCGCGAGCGCGCGTCCAGCGTGGGCTGCAGCCGGTAGTGCAGCGCCGAACGCAACCGATAGTTGAGCGGGTCGTTCACCGGCTTGTCGGCCAGCACCTCGCGATCCGGCTGCAGCTGCGCTTGCGCCGGTGCGGCCAGCGGCATGTCGAGGGTCGGCAGCATCCGCCGATGGGTCGGCTCCAGGTTGATCCGGTAGCCGATTGTGCTGTCGGCTTCGATGGGAGCCGTTGCCGCGGGATGCCTGGTGGCAACGTAATGCCAGCTGCGGCCGTCGTAATCCCACATCACATAGGCGCGGAAGTAACGCAGGTCCGGCGCCGGCGGCGCACCGTCGAAGCTCACCCGCAGCGCGGGATGGTCGTCGATGAGCAACTCGGTGAAGTTGCCCGGCGACATGCTGTCGCTCAGTCCGGTGCGCGCTTCGCCGGGCGCGGGGGCTCCCCACAGCGGGCTGTCCAGCCGCGGCACCAGCATGAACGCGAACAAGGTCAGCGGCAGTGCCGCCGCCAGCAAGGCAAGGCTGGGCAGCAGGGTGCGCGGCAGGCTGGTCGGTAGCTGCGCCGGCTCCAGTGCGCGCAGGGTGGCCAATGCCGGCAGCAGACCCAGTGCGACCATGATCGTGGTGAGCAATCCCTGATCGAACAGCAGTGCGGCCATCAGCGCGAAACAGGCGAAACTGATGCCGACGCGCACGTCGCGCGAGGTTTCGGTCTCCAGCAGCTTCAGGACCAGCAGGCCGATCGCCAGTGCCGCGCCTGGCGCGCGCCCGAAGATGCTGCCGTAGCTGAGGATCACCGCCAGTGTCAGCAACACCAGCAGCGGCAACTTGAGCCAGCGTGGGACCCGGCCGATACGTTGCCGTCGCTGCCACCAGCGCCAACCCAGGAGGATAGCCAGGGCAATGCTCAGCCACCACGGCAGGTGCGGCACATGCAGTGCGAGCACCAGTGCCATGGTCAGGCTGAGCAGATCGAAGGCACGGTCGTCGATCGGCGCTGTGGCGGCTTTCCGGTGCTGCGGCGTCGTCGTCATGGCATGCGGGCCAGCGCGTTCATGCAGCGCGCGTAATGCAGTGGTCCGCTCCCCGCCGGGATGACGGTGCCGGGCAACCACAGGCTGTAGTTGCGTCGCTGGGCCTGCGCTTCGCCCAGCCAGCGCGCCAGCCGGGCGATGCGTGCCTCGTTGTCCATGCCGGGCAACTGACGCCAGTCCAGCTGCCAGTGCGGGCGGTTTTGCGGTTGTTCGAAATCCTTCACCAGCAGGCTGTGATGATGTGCGCTGGCTTTCCAGGCGATGCGCCGCTGCGGGTCGCCGGCGCGGTAATCGCGCAGTGCGGCCAGTTCATCGCCTTGATGCAGGCGCATGTGCCGGGCATCGTCGGCAACGGCGTGTGGCGGCGGCCCGGAAAGCTCCGGGCGTGGCCATACCAGTACCGATGGGTCGGGATGCAGCCAGCTCCATGCGCGGAACAGGCCGAGCGGCCAACTGCTCCACACGCGAAGCCGCGGCAGTGCCTGCCAGCCGCGCTGCGTCGTAGGCAAGGCCAGCTTCACGTTTGCCGTGGCGTTGGCGTCGAGCGCGAATGCCGCCGACGCGTGGCCCAGATCGAGGCGGATCGCCTGGCGCGGGCGGCTGGAGTCGAACGCCAGCGTGAGTTCGATCGGCTCGCCGGCGATGGCGTGGCCGGCGCCGATATGCGCGAGCCGCAAACCGTCGAGGCTGCGAAACGCCACCAGCATGCTGGCGGCACTGGCGGCGCCGAGCAGGCAGGTCAGCAGCAGTGCAGCATTGTTGGCGTAGTTCAACGCGCCGACCAGCATCACCAGCAGCAGGACGGAAAAGCCGAGGCCGAAGCCGGTCGGAACGATGTAGATGCGTCGTCGATGCAGTTCGATCGGCAGGCTCTCGCTGCGGCGGTAGCGGGTGAGCGCGGGCAGCCGGCCTTCGGCCCACGCTTGCAGGCGCTGCAGCATGCCGTGCATCAATCCACCGCCACCTCGGCCAGCAGCTGCCGCGCCAGCGCGTCGCCGTTGCCGCCGCGTGACGACAGCAGGCGATGCGCGGCCAGCGGCACGAACAGCGCCTGGATGTCCTCCGGCAGGACGTGCGTGCGACCGTTGAGCAGGGCCCATGCGCGCGCCGCACTGAGCAGGGCCAGGCCGGCGCGCGGCGACAGGCCTACGCGGATTTCGCCGTGCCGGCGACTGGCGCCGAGCAATGCCTGCAGGTAATCGAGCAGGGCCGTGCTGGCGGTGATGCCCTGTGCCTGTCGATGCAGCGCGAGCAGCGCCGCACCGTCGAGTTGCGGGGTCAGCTGGGCCAGCAGATCGCGGCGGTCGCTGCCGGTGAGCAGTGCGCGCTCCGCCGCCGCATCCGGGTAGTCCAGCGACAAGCGCAGCATGAAACGATCCAGCTGCGAGTCGGGCAGCGGAAAGGTGCCGTTGAGGTCGAGCGGGTTCTGCGTGGCGACCACGAAGAACGGTTGCACCAGGGCATGCGTCTGGCCGTCCACGGTGACCTGATTCTCGGCCATCGCCTCCAGCAGCGCGCTTTGTGTCTTCGGGCTGGCGCGGTTGATTTCGTCGGCTAGCAGCAGGCCGGTGAAGATCGGCCCGGGATGAAACCGGAACTGGCCGGTTTCGCGTTCGTACACGCTGACCCCGATGATGTCCGACGGCAGCAGATCGCTGGTGAATTGCACACGCTGGAAATCCAGTGCGAAGGTCGCGGCCAGCGCGTGCGCCAGGGTAGTCTTGCCGACGCCGGGTACGTCTTCCAGCAACAGGTGGCCGCCGGCGATCAGGCAGGCGAAGGCCAGTTTCACCTGACGCGGTTTGCCCAGCAGCACCTGGTTGACTTGGGCCATGGCAGCGGTCAGGCGCTGCTGCAGGTTCCCATCGCGCGGTTGGGTGATGGCGGACATGGGCTCTACTTGATCGTCGTGGAAGAGGCGGGTGGGGCGCCGGCATGGCCGCACCAGTGTAGCGTTCGGTTTCCGCAGTTGGCGAACCGGAACTGTTGCCGGGTTCGCAGTTGAGCGAGGCCCGCAGCCATGGCCGGCCACTGCCGCGCAGATCATGGCGGCAGCCTGTGCCGCCTCGAACAACCCCGAATTGTGTAGGAGCGCACCTTGTGCGCGAATTCTCTTGTTGAACATCCATAAAGAGCACTCGTGCACAGGGTGCGCTCCAAGTGCCGGGAACCGGGTTATTCGTGATTCCTTTGTGCCTCTGCGATCATGGCAGGGCGACACCGCACTCGCGCAGCAATCTTGCCAGGGCAATCAACGGCAATCCGATCAGCGCGCTGGGATCGTGGTTGTCGATGGCCTCGAACAGGCAGATGCCGAGTCCTTCGCACTTGAAACTGCCAGCGCAATCGAGCGGTTGCTCGCGTTCGACGTAGCGGGCGATTTCCGCGCTGTCCAGGCGGCGGAAACGCACGCGGGTGTGGTCGACGTGGGTATGCCGGCGGCCATCGCGGGTGTCGAGCAGGCACAGTGCGGTATGGAACTGCACTTCGCGCCCCGAGCTTGCCTTCAGCTGGGCGCGGGCGCGTTCGGGCGTGCCGGGTTTGTCGAGAACCAGCCCGTCGAGCTCGGCGACCTGGTCGGAGCCGATCACCAGCACGTCGCGCAAACCCTCCGCCGCGGCATCGGCCTTGGCGATGGCCAGTCGCAGTGCGCGTGCCGGCGCTGTTTCATGCGGCAAGGGGGTCTCGTCGGTGCCGGGCGCGCATTGCTCGAAATCCGCGCAAAGCCGGCGCAGCAGTTCGGCGCGGTAGCGCGAGGTGGAGCCCAGTACCAGCCGAACTGGCATCGGTCGTGCTGGAATCATGTGTTGGGTTCGCGGCGAATGTGTTCGCTCATGGCGCTGTCCAGATCGTGCTGGGCCTTGGTGAGCGCCAGCAGCAGCGGCTGCAGGCGGTCGCGGGTGTCGTGCATCGAATGGGTGGCCCGGTCCAGTTCGAACTGATTGGCATGCCCGGCCTGATCGCGGATCCACAGGCGTTGCTGCAGCAGCGCGCGCAGTCCGGCATCGATCGCATGCTGCGCGTCCTGTTCACTGGCGGCGGGCAGGTCCGGATTCAGCGAGATCACGGCATGCGCCTGCTGCAGGCCGGTTCGGCAGGTTTTGAGATCCGCCTCGAGCCGATCGGCCATGTCAAGCAGTCTCTGCAGGCTGGCTGTGTGTTGTGCCTGGCGCCAGCGCAGCCGCAACGTCAAGCCGACCATCACAACCAGCAACACCAGCAACCCGGCTGTGCCGAGCCTCAGATAGTCATTCACGGGAGATCGATTCAGTGGTCGAGGAATTCAGTCTGCCGCATGGATGCCCGATCAGGCAAAATGAGCTGCCGAACCGAGCGGTCCTGGATGCTCCGGCAATGCTTGTTTGGCCATGCCGGTTGACTTCAGGTGGTCTGAAACCTAGAATTTCGCGATTATGTCCGTGACACTGCCAGAGTCCGTGGACGCTTGGCGCATGGTTTCGGCGCGGCGTTCGTTCGAAGGAATGCTGCCCATCGCGGCCATGACCCGCTTGCGCGAGACGCTGGCGAGTACCGATGGAACGGTGCGGTTCGAGCTGGACTTCGGGCGTGACCGTCTTGGTACGGACTACCTCGACGTTCATGCCGAGGCGTCCCTCACGCTGACCTGCCAGCGGACATTGGAACCGTTCGCATGGCCGGTCGCGGTGCATACAAGGCTTGGCCTGATCAGGCTGGAGCGCGACGAGGCCGGCCTGCCGCCCGATTGCGAACCGCTGCTGGTGGCCGAGCATGGCCGGTTGAATCCGGTCGAGGTGATTGAAGACGAATTGCTGCTGGCGCTGCCGCTGGTTCCGGTCAACCCGGACAGCAGCCTGCCCGATGAAGTGACAGGCCACGACCCGGGACAGGCTTCCACCGGCGAGGGGCACAACGAAAATCCGTTCGCGGTTTTGCGCGAACTGAAGAAATAACCACCGGCCTGGGTCGTCCGATCCAGGTCATGCCGATTCAGATCATCAAGCTTCAGCTGGAGAAATATCATGGCAGTTGCCAAGAGCCGCCGTACCCCATCCACCCGTGGCATGCGCCGTTCGCATGACGCGTTGCAGACTGTGCAGCTGTCCACCGATCCGACCAGTGGTGAGGTGCATCTGCGCCATCACGTCACCAAGGACGGTTATTATCGCGGCAAGAAAGTCATCGAGACCAAGGGTGCGGTATCGGTGGAGGATTGATCGTTTTCGTGGAATCCCGGGGATTCCCGGGGTACGATCGACAAGACGGCGCGGCGACGCGCCGTTTTGCGTTGAGGGACACCGCAATATTTCGCCCACCTCCCGTTTCTGTTGATGGATAGTTGAATGGCCCAGATTTATGCCCGCATCATCGCCACCGGCAGTGCGTTGCCCGAGCGTGTGGTAACAAACGCCGACCTGGAAAAGATCGTCGATACCACCGATGAGTGGATACAGAGCCGTACCGGTATCCGCGAGCGCCATATCGCCGCTGACGGCGAGACCACCGGCGATCTGGCGTTCCTTGCCGCGAAGAACGCACTCGAAGCCGCCGGCGTCAAGGCGTCCGAGCTCGACCTGATCATCCTGGGCACGACCACGCCGGACATCATCTTTCCGTCCACCGCCTGTCTGGTGCAGCATCGTCTTGGCGCGGACGGCTGCGCGGCGTTCGACGTGAATGCGGCCTGTTCCGGCTTCGTCTATGCGCTGGGCATTGCCGACAAGTTCATCCGCAGCGGACAGTCGAAGAAAGTACTGGTGATCGGCGCCGAAACGCTGACCCGGATGGTCGACTGGACCGAGCGCGAGACCTGCGTGCTGTTCGGCGACGGTGCCGGAGCGGTGGTGCTGGAGGCTTCCAGCGAACCGGGGATCTATGCCACTTGCCTGCATGCCGACGGCGGCTACAAGGATCTGCTGTACAACCCGGTCGGCGTGTCGGTCGGCTTCACCGACGAGCCGAACCACGGCGTGCGCATCCACATGGCCGGCCGCGAAGTGTTCAAGGTTGCAGTCAAGACGCTCGATTCGCTGGTTGACGAAACCCTGCAGGCCGCCGGCATGCAGGCGTCGGATATCGACTGGCTGATTCCGCACCAGGCCAATCTGCGGATCATCCACGCGACCGCCAAGCGGCTGAACATGCCGATGGAGCGGGTCATCGTGACCGTCGACAAGCACGCCAACACCTCGTCCGGGTCGGTGCCGCTGGCGCTCGATTACGCCGTGCGCTCAGGCAGGGTGCAGCGTGGCCAGAACCTGCTGCTGGAGGCATTCGGCGGCGGCTTCACCTGGGCCTCGGCGATGCTGCGTTACTGACCGGGCATGCGGCACGGGTTCCCGACGATGCCGCCCGCAAGGCGGCACCGTCGTTTGCCGAGCCGGGAAATTCCGCATACAGCTGCGCATGGCGGGCGATGCTGGCACCATGACAGTTTTCGTCGATGGAGTTCGCTGACCCATGAGTCCCGCTTCCGCATCGCTCGCGTTCGTTTTTCCCGGCCAGGGCTCGCAATCGGTCGGCATGCTGGCCGAACTGGCCGCAGCGCACGCCGAAGTGCAGACGACTTTCGCCGAGGCATCGCAAGGTGCCGGGCTCGATCTGTGGGGTCTGAGTGCGCATGGGCCGGAGAGCGAGCTCAACCGCACCGAAAACACGCAGCCGGCACTGCTGGCCGCGAGCGTGGCGGTATGGCGGGTCTGGCAGAAACTGGGCGGTGCGCAGCCGGCGCAGCTGGCGGGCCACAGCCTGGGCGAATACAGCGCGCTGGTGTGCGCGGGCGCGCTGTCGCTGCATGATGCGGCGGCGCTGGTCGCCGAGCGCGGTCGTCTGATGCAGGCGGCCGTGCCCGCTGGCATCGGCACCATGGCGGCGATCCTGGGCGGCGACGACGCGCAGACCGCCGCGGTATGCGAAGAGGTCGCGCAGGGGCAGGTGGTCGCCCCCGCCAACTTCAACTCGCCGGGCCAGCTGGTGATTGCCGGCCATGCCGAAGCGGTGGATCGCGCGCTCGCGCGGCTGGCCGAGCTGGGCGTGAAGAAGGCGATCAAGCTGGCCGTTTCGGTACCGTCGCACTGCGCCTTGATGCGCGATGCGGCCGAGCGGCTGGGCGAACGGATGGCCTCGATCCGCTGGCAGTTGCCGTCGATGCCGGTGGTGCAGAACGCGGAGGCACGCAGTTACGGCACGGTAGAGGAGATCCGTGGCGCGCTGCAGCGGCAGCTTTACCTGCCGGTGCGCTGGAGCGAGTGCGTGCAGGCGTTGGCGGCCGGTGGCGCCACACGCATTGCCGAGTGCGGGCCGGGCAAGGTACTGGCCGGCCTGATCAAGCGCATCGATCGTGCGGTCGATGCGCGCGCGATCGGCACACCGGGCGAGATGGATGCCGTGCGCGGCGACTGGATGTGATCGGTGTCCGGCGGCGCGGTCGACCCGAGTCCGGTCGGCTGCCCAATGCATGAATTCCCCTTAGTGAACTTCAGGAACCCATTCAGATGAGCAACACACTGCAAGGCGAAATCGCACTGGTCACCGGCGCCAGCCGCGGCATCGGCGCGGCGATTGCCGACGAGTTGGCGGCGCTGGGTGCTACCGTGATCGGCACGGCGACCAGCGAGGCCGGCGCGATGGCGATCGGCGAGCGGCTGGCGGCGCAAGGTGGCCACGGGCGCGTGCTGGATGTCACCGACGGCGCTGCAGTCGATGCGCTGGTCGAGGGCATCGGCAAGGAATTCGGCGCGGTCTCGATCCTGGTCAACAACGCCGGCATCACCCGCGACCAGCTGTTGATGCGGATGCGCGAGGAGGACTGGAACGCGATCCTGGACACCAACCTGAGCTCGGTCTATCGCACGTCCAAGGCAGTGATGCGCGGCATGATGAAGGCGCGCAAGGGGCGCATCATCTCGATCGCATCGGTGATCGGGCTGACCGGCAACCCGGGCCAGTCGAACTATGCCGCCGCCAAGGCCGGCATCATCGCGTTCTCCAAGTCGCTGGCACGCGAAATCGGCACGCGCGGGATCACCGTCAACGTGGTGGCGCCGGGCTTCATCGACACCGACATGACCCGTGCGCTGCCCGAGCAGTCGAAGCAGGCCCTGCTGGGGCAGATCGCGCTGGGGCGGCTCGGCGAGGTGGCCGATGTCGCCAAGGCGGTGGGTTTCCTGGCCTCGCCGGCGGCGGCGTACATCACCGGCGAAACCCTGCACGTCAACGGCGGGATGTACATGGCGTAAGGCCTAGCAGCCTGTCGGGCTTTGGCTGGTCGAGGCGAGAATTCGGCTGTGTGAGGACAGACTACGACGCTTCTTGGCCCATAGTGGTGCTATGGGCCAAGAAGTGGCGGAAATAGGGACCGCACAGACGGATTCGCAGCCCGGCCGAGCAAAGTCCGACAGGCTGCTAGCGGCGCGGTTGTCGCCAGCGGGCGCGTTTTAGGCGACAATTGCACTTTCGCGTCGGCCTCGATGGCCGGCACTGGGGCATCCCCGCCGTAGCAACACCGGTGGAGCATGGCGGCCACCCGGCTTAGCCACTACAATGTCGACGGCCTTTTCAGGCATCCGTCGGCACAGACAAACACAACTCCTTGCGAGGTATGGGCAACATGAGCACCATCGAAGAGCGCGTCAAGAAAATCGTCATCGAACAGTTGGGCGTGAAAGAAGATGAAGTCACGGCGAATGCTTCGTTCGTGGACGATCTGGGCGCAGATTCGCTGGACACGGTGGAACTGGTGATGGCGCTCGAAGAGGAATTCGAAACCGAAATTCCCGACGAAGATGCCGAGAAGATCACCACCGTGCAGCAGGCCGTCGATTACATCAAGGCCCACTCCAAGGACTGAGCGGACGCGGCTGGTCGATCCTGGACGATGCCGTCCCGAATGGATCGACCGGTGATGGACCGGTGCATCTCCCTGTGCCGGTTCATTCACACGTCCCTATCGAACGCTGCGCCGATGAGGCGCAGTTTTCGTTTCTGCAATTTGTAACGTCCGATCCCGTATGGTGAGCGGCATACGCGCCCTGCCGAATCGGATGACGTGGTCGCGGCCCAGTGTCGCGAAACACCTGCCGATAGTGGCAGTTCCATGGAATCACGAAGGAAGACCAGCATGAGCAAACGACGCGTGGTAGTGACTGGCATGGGCATCATTTCACCGGTCGGCAATGATATCGCCACCGCTTGGGAGAACATTCTCAAGGGCGTCAGCGGCATCGGCCCGGTGACTCACTTCGACACGACCGGCTATGCCACGCGCATCGCCGGGCAGGTGCGGGATTTCGATCCGGCCCAGTGGATGGCGGCCAAGGACGTCAAGAAGATGGACCCGTTCATCCACTACGGCGTCGCCGCGGGCACCCAGGCGCTGCGCGACTCCGGACTGGAAGTGACCGAGGCCAATGCGCCGCGCATCGGGGTGGCGGTCGGTGCCGGCATCGGCGGCCTGTACACGATCGAAGCGACCACGCTGGAGCTGGCCGCGAAGGGTCCACGCCGGGTCTCGCCGTTCTACGTGCCCAGCTCGATCATCAACATGGTGTCGGGCCAGCTGTCGATCATGTTCGGCCTGAAGGGCCCGAACATCGCCTGTGTGACCGCATGCACCACGGCGACCCACAACATCGGTCTGGCCGCCCGCATGATCGAGCATGGCGACGCCGACGCGATGATTGCCGGCGGCGCCGAATTTGCCACCACCGGCACCGCCATGGCCGGGTTCTGCTCGGCCAAGGCCATGTCCACCCGCAACGACGAACCGACCCGGGCCAGTCGCCCGTGGGACAAGGACCGTGACGGTTTCGTGCTGTCCGATGGTGCCGGCGTGCTGATGCTGGAGGAGTACGAGCAGGCAAAGGCGCGCGGTGCCCGAATCTACGCCGAACTGGTCGGTTTCGGCATGAGCGGCGACGCGTTCCACATGACCGCGCCGAGCGAAGGCGGCGAGGGTGCAGCGCGCTGCATGCAGAACGCGCTGAACGATGCCCGCCTCGATCCGGCCGACGTGCAGTACGTGAACGCACACGGCACCTCCACGCCGCTCGGCGACCTGGGCGAAGTGATGGCGGCGAAGGCGGTGTTCGGCGAGCACGCCTGGAAGCTGGCGATGAGTTCGACCAAATCGGTGACCGGTCACCTGCTGGGTGCGGCTGGCGGGGTCGAGGCGATCTTCACGATACTGGCGTTGCGCGATCAGGTGCTGCCGCCGACCATCAACCTGGACGAGCCCGGCGAAGGCTGCGATCTGGACTTTGTGGCGAACACGGCACGCGACGCGAAACTCGACGTGGCGCTCTCCAACTCGTTCGGCTTTGGCGGAACCAACGGCACGCTGGCATTCCGCCGCATCTGAGCGTGGCCTGCCAGCACCGGATTCTTGCCGGCCGGCGCGATCTGCTCGTGCCGGCCGCAGCCTTTCCACAACGCTATCCGTGCCTGCTCGAAAGCGTGGTGCGCGGCACCGCGCAGGCACGCTACGACATCCTGTTCGCCTTCCCGCGGGATCGGCTTGCGTTGCACGCCGACGGCCGTTTGCACGATGGCGCCGGCCAAGTGCGGGACGGACGTTTCCTCGATGCGCTGGACCGCGCCTGGCAGGCCGAACGGCAGCCGCAGGGTGACGACGACGGGCTGCCGTTCCACGGCGGCTGGGTCTTGCTGCTGGCGTACGAGCTGGCGGGCGAGATCGAGCCCACGCTGCGGCTGCGGCCTTCAGCGACCCTGCCGGTGGCGCTGGCGCTGCGTTGTCCAGCGGCGATCGTCATCGACCACGCACGCGACTGCACGGTGCTGATCGCCGAGGCCGGTGACGAGGCGTTGCTCGACGTACTGCAGGCCGATCTCGCCGCCGCGCCGACGATCCCGCCACTGTCTCCGCCGACCGATTGGGACGAGGATGTTCCGCAGCGGTTTCTCGACGGCGTCGCGCGTATCCACGGACATCTGCAGGCTGGCGACGTTTTCCAGGCGAACCTGTCGCGCCGGTGGCGTGCGCGTTATGCGACGCCGCCCACGCCAGCGTCGTTGTATGCCATGTTGCGTGAGGCCAATCCGGCGCCGTTCGCCGGTCTGCTGCAGCAGCCGGCATGGTCGGTCGTGAGTTCCTCGCCGGAGCGGCTGGTCGAGGTGCGCCGGGGCATCGCGCAGACCCGGCCGATAGCCGGCACCCGGCCACGGCTGCCAGGCGACGATGAGTCGGCACGCATTCGCGAGTTGAGCGCGCATCCGAAAGAGCGCGCCGAACATGTGATGCTGATCGACCTGGAACGGAACGACCTGGGGCGCGTGTGCACGCCCGGGACGGTCGTGGTCGACGAGTTGATGGTGGTGGAGAGTTACGCTCACGTTCATCACATCGTATCCAATGTACAGGGTCGCCTGCGTGCCGGGGTGACGCCCGGCGAAGTCATCGCCGCCGTGTTCCCCGGCGGTACCATCACCGGCTGTCCCAAGGTGCGCTGCATGGACATCATCGCCGCGCTGGAAGACGCGCCGCGCGGCGCCTATACCGGCGCGCTGGGCTACCTCGATCGCAACGGTGACCTCGACTTGAACATCCTGATCCGCACCCTGACCCTGGCCGGCGACGAAGTCAGCTTGCGCGCGGGCGCCGGCATCGTCGCCGATTCGGTGGCCGAACTGGAACTGGACGAAACCCGCGTCAAGGCACGCGGCCTGCTGCGCGCGCTGGGAGTACCAGACTGACCATGCTGCCGATGCTGATCAACGGCGAACCGGCCGAGGTGTTGTCCGCGCTCGATCGCGGTCTGGCGTATGGCGATGGCCTGTTCGAGAGCATCCGCTTCGTCGGCGCCGCCGCCCCGCTGTGGCCGCGGCACATGCAGAGGTTGATCGACAGTTGCCGGCGCTTGCGCATGCCGGCGCCGGACCCGGCACAGCTGTGGCGCGAAGCGCTGGAGGTTGCGCGCGGGATGCCGCAATCGGTGGTGCGCATCACGCTGACGCGCGGCGTCGGCGAGCGCGGCTACGCCTTGCCCGTGCCGACGCAGATCGCCCGCGTGGTGGCGGCTTTCGCGCCGCCGCAACCGGCGCGTGAAGCGTATGCGCAGGGCGTGCGCATGCGGGTCTGCGAGATCCGTCTGGCCGAGCAGCCGTTGCTCGCCGGCATGAAACACCTGAACCGGCTGGAGCAGGTGCTGGCACGCGCCGAGTGGAACGATCCGGCCATTGCCGAAGGCGTGTTGCGCGACCAGCACGGTCGGGTCATTTCGGCAACCATGGCCAATCTGTTCGCCCGCATCGACGGCGTGCTGCTGACGCCGGCACTGGATCGTTGCGGCGTGGCCGGAGTTGCCCGCGCCGAGGTGCTGGAGGCATATCCGCAGGCGCAGACCGCCGAGCTGACACTGGATGCCTTGCTGGGTGCCGGCGAGATCTTTCTCAGTTCGAGCGTACGCGGCATCCTGCCGGTACAGTCGCTGGGTGACCGGGTCTATGCGCCCGGCAGCGTAACCCGCCAGCTGCAGCAGCATTGGCGCAATCTTGGATTTTCGATGGAGCACGGCGGATGAATTGCAGCTCGATGAGAGGACGCGCATGGCCACGTGTGCTGGTGCTGCTTGCCGTGCTGGCCATGTCTGGCGCGCTGCTCTACGGCTGGAACGATTTCAATCGGTTCAGCGGTGCGCCGTTGAACGTGACGCGACCGGGCGACAGCATCGATATCGCCCGCGGCAGCAGTTTCCGGGACATCGTCGGGGATTTGCGCCGGCACGGGCTGAGCACGGCCAACCCACTCTACTGGCGGCTGCTGGCTGGGCAGATGCAGGTGGCGGACAAGCTGCATGCCGGCGAGTACGCGCTGGAGCAGGGCATGACCCCGCGCCAGCTGCTTGCCAACATGGCCGCCGGCAAGGTGCTGCAGCACGATTTCACCATTGTCGATGGCTGGACCTTCGCCGAGTTGCGCCTGGCCCTGGCCAGGGCCCACAAACTCAGGCACGACAGTGCCGGCCTCGACGATGCGCAGATCATGCAAAGAATCGGCGCCGGTGGGGTGCCCGCGGAGGGGCAATTCCTGCCCGAGACCTACGCCTACGTCAAAGGCGACAGCGATCTGGGCCTGCTCAAGCGTGCGCACGCCGCGATGGTCAGGACCCTGGATGCGTTGTGGCCTGGGCGCGACAGCAACCTGCCGCTGGCCACACCCTACGATGCGTTGATCCTGGCCTCGATCGTGGAAAAGGAAACCGGCCGCGCGGATGAACGGGCGCGGATCGCCGGCGTTTTCGTGCGGCGCCTGCGCGATCACATGCTGTTGCAGACCGACCCCAGCGTGATCTACGGCATGGGCAGCAGTTATACGGGAAATATCCACAAGAGCGATCTCACCACCGACACGCCTTACAACACCTATACCCGGCCTGGCTTGCCGCCAACGCCGATCGCGCTGCCGGGCAAGCCGGCACTGCTGGCGGCGTTGCATCCGGCAGCCGGTACCGCGCTTTACTTCGTTGCCCGTGGCGATGGCGGGCATGTGTTTTCCGACACGCTGGAGGAACACAATCGCAATGTCGACTGCTACCAGCGGAAACATTGCCGATGAGTCACGCCCAGGGGAAATTCATCAGCATCGAGGGCGGCGAAGGTGCCGGGAAAAGCACCTTGCTCGCCGGTCTGCGTGCTTGCATCGAGCAACGAGGCATTGCTCTGGTGCAGACGCGCGAGCCCGGCGGCACACCGCTGGGCGAGGCGGTGCGCGGCGTCGTGCTCGATCCGGCGCAGCACGGGCTGGCCGCCGAGACCGAGTTGCTGCTGATGTTTGCCTCGCGCGCGCAACTGGTGCGCGAGGTGATCGTGCCGGCACTGCATGCCGGGCAATGGGTACTGTGCGATCGTTTTGCCGATGCCAGCTATGCCTATCAGGGCGCCGGCCGCGGCCAACCGGTCGAGCGCATCGCCGAACTTGAGCGCTGGGCCTGTGCCGGCATCAAGCCGGACCGAACCCTGCTGCTCGATCTGCCGGTGGCGACCGGTCGTGCCCGCGCGGCCGGTCGTGGCGATGCCGATCGCATCGAGGCCGAGGCCGACGCCTTCTTCGAACGCGTGCGCGCGTGCTATCGCGAGCGCGCAGCGGCCGAACCGGAGCGCTTCCGGGTGATCGACGCCAGCCAGTCGCCGGCCATCGTGCTGCAGGCAGCCACGGATGCGCTGGCCGAGCTGATCGGGGCGTCGCGGCCATGAACGGATTGCCGTGGCACAGCGAACACTGGCGGCGGCTGCAGGCGCGGCGCCAGCGCGAGGCGCTGGCGCACGCCTTGTTGCTGTGCGGCCCCGCGGGCCTGGGCAAGCGGGCGTTCGCGCAACGCTTCGTGCAAGGGCTGCTGTGCGCCCAGCCGGCGGATGGCGATGCCTGCGGGCAGTGTCGCAGCTGCCTGCTGCTGGCGGCCGGCACGCATCCGGATCTGATCCCTGTGAGTTTCGGCCTGCGCAAGGACGGTGTGCAACGCAGCGAGATCGTGGTCGAGCAGGTTCGCGAACTGTCGGCGCGACTGGCCATGAGCAGCCAGTTCGGCGGCTGGCAGGTGGCCGTCATCGATCCGGCCGATGCACTGAATTCCTCCGCTGCCAACGCATTGCTGAAGACGCTGGAGGAGCCGGCCGCGCAGACCATGCTGATCCTGCTGGCCGATGCGCCGTGGCGGCTGCCGCCGACCATCCGCAGCCGTTGCCAGCGGATCGGGTTTCATCTGCCTGCCGCCGCCGACGCACTGGCGTGGTTGCAGACGCAAGGAGTGAGCGACGAAGCGGGAGCGCTCGCGGCCGCGGCCGGCAACCCCGGACTGGCGCGTGCATGGGCGCAGCAGGGCGCGCTCGATCGACGCCTTGAAGTGCGCAAGGATCTGGCCGCGCTCGCGGCTGGTCGCGGCCAGCCGCTGGAGGTGGTCAAGCGCTGGCTGGACGGCGAGCCGTCACAGCGCCTGTGGTTCGCAGCTCAGGCTGTGGCCGATGAAATCAGGGCCAGGGCGAGGGCGGGCGTCGGGCCGCTGGCCAGCACGCTGGATGCCGAGGCGCTCGGCCACTGGTACGACGCGGTCAACCGTACCCGCGAGAGTCTTCGCGGCCCGTTGCGTGGTGACCTGCTGCTGCTCGAATTGCTGGCGCAATGGCGTTGACCGCCGGCGCCGCCAGCAAGGAGCGGGCAATCGACCCGGCGGCCGCGCCACCGACATTTTCCGCGCTCACCCGATTGCTGGTGGTGGCGCCACATCCCGACGACGAAACGCTCGCGACCGGACTGCTGATCCAGCAGGTACGGATGGCGGGCGGCGAGGTGCAGATCCTGCTGTTGACTGCCGGCGACAACAATCCGTGGCCGCAGCGCTGGCTGGAACGGCGCATCCGGATCCGCGGCGTCGATCGGCAGCGCTGGGGGCAGCGTCGCCTTGCCGAAATGCAGCATGCCGTGCGGCAACTCGATGTGTCGGCGCAGGCGGTGCGCCTCCTGGGGTGGCCGGACATGGGCATCACCGATGGCCTGCTGCAATCGGGGGGTGGCCTGCTGACCACACTGACCGAGGCGATCGGCGAGTTTCGTCCCAGCCTGATCGCCCTGCCATCGCTGCACGACCGCCACCCCGATCATGGCACGGCGCACGTACTGGTCCGGTTGGCCGTGGCACGGCTGTCCCGTCCACCGGCGATGCTGGCCTATCTTGTGCATGGCCGGACGCTGGGCGTCAGATTTGTCGAAATCTGCGGATCGGCGGGGCAACAGGCGTGCAAGCAGCAGGCATTGAGCGCGTACCGCAGCCAGATGGCCTTGAGCCGGAATCGTTTGCGGCGTCTGGCCGCTCTGCCCGAACGGTATGTGGTGGTACCGCCCCGGTCCGGGCCACCCGCGGCGGACCTGCCATGGCAGCCCCCGGCATGGCTGCAGCCATGGCTTCGACTGAGCGTGGTCAGCGGGCAGGGAACGCAATCCTGGCGCTGGCGGGATGCCCCGCTGCGACGCGATGGGGAAGGCATCTACCGGTTGACCCTGGCGAGTGGATTGGATGACATCCCGCGTTTCGTCAGATTGGCATGGGACCTGCATGCGCTCTGGATCTTTGACCATTGGGGTTGGCACGAACTCTGATGCAGTTCGCGCTGGTGATGTCAGCCGTGCGCTGACTGACTCGGGGCGGCAAGGGGATGCCGGTTGCCGGGCAGTGTATTGCCGGCGACGCCAGCGGCCAGTCCAGCAAGCAGCATCGTCATGAAACAACCGCAGTATTCATTCAACCAGCCGGCCACCTGAATGCAGCAAACGGATCAGACTTCGATGCAGGCCAATCCGGCACCGACGGTGTCGAGCGACAATTTCTGCACCGTGCTCTTCGACATTGGCCGGTTGCTGGTGCGATCCCTTGAGCCGCCGGCGTTGTACGAGGCGGCGATCGAAATTCTTGAAAGGCGGACCGGCGCCCGACTGGTGATGGTGGGCGAGTTGGATCGCGGTAGCCGGCGGTTCCATCGCGCAGCGCCCGCCAGGATTGCTCCCGACATGGGCGACAGCTACCCCGAGTACCTGCCGCTCTCCTTCGCGAGGCCGTCGTTCTGGCGCGGAGGGCCGCAGATCGAAGTCGATATCCGGCATGCGCCCGGTCACAATGTATTCCGTCAGGCCTGTGCGTGGCATGGAGTGGCCTCGGTGGCTGCCGTGCCGATCATGCAGTCTGGCGAAGTGCAGGCGGTACTGGTGGTGCGGTCAAGCCATGCCGGTTTCTTTTCCTCGCCGATGATCGAACTGTTGCAGCAAGTGGCGTCGAGTATCGGGTTGGGACGGGAGGCGCATCGGCAGCGGATGCTCCTGCAGCAAGCGGCGCAGCAGGAAGTCCGCCAGCGGCGTGCCATGCGACTGCTCAGCGAGACGGTCAGGATCGTCACGTGCAGCGTGGACGAACAGTCCATGCTTGCCGATGCGTGTAGCGCGGTGAAGGCCGTCGGCAACTACCCGTTTGCCTGGGTCGGCCTGAGCGGGGATGCCTGCGGCAGGACATTGCGAGTGCCGCTGCATGCCGGACCTGCCGGCGCGGTCGAAGCGGATGCCGAGTTCGCGTCAGCCCATGCCCGGCATGCCGATGCTGCCGTGGCGATCGCCATGTCGACCGGTCAACCGCAGCTCTGGCATCCGTCGCCGTCGGGCGGTTCGGGCTGGCCTGGCGCGGGTGGCGAGAATCTGCATGCCGTGCTGGCACTTCCATTGAGTGCGGACGGCCTCGTCATGGGCGTTTTCGTCATCGGTGCGGTTGCGGTTGACGCTTTCAGCGCCACCGAGCTCCAGGTGCTTTCGGAAATGGCGGTCGGCCTCGGGCTCGGTCTCCAGATGCGGCGTGCACACGAGGCAAGGCATGCCGAACAGAAGGCGCGCGACGCCGGGGTCGAACGTCTGGCCTTTTACGATGTGGTTACCGGCTTGCCCAATCGGCGCCTGCTGTTCGACCTGCTCGAACAGGCGCGCACCCAGGCCATGCGGCAGCAGTCCCTGCTGGCCGTGGGCATACTCGATCTGGACCGGTTCAAGAGTGTCAACGACACGATCGGGCATGCGGGTGGCGACCAGGTGCTGGTGGAAGCGTCGGCGCGGATTCTGGGCATGTTGCGCGAGGCGGATGTCGTGGCCCGCTTTGGCGGCGATGAGTTCGCCCTGGTGATCTCCGGCCTCGACAGCAAGGAACAACTCGATGCGATCAGCCGATGCATCCTGCAGGCGCTGCGGACACCGTTCGACCTGATGGATGAACAGGTCAGCATCTCGGCCAGCGTCGGCTGGACACTCTTTCCGCTCGACGAATCCGACGCCGAAGGGCTGGTCCGGCACGCCGACCTTGCGATGTATGCGGCGAAGGAAGAGGGCAAGGATCGCGGCCTGTTGTACGAGCCGGCGATGGAGCTGGAGCAGTTGCGGCTGCAGGCGATGCGCGACCGGATCGCCCAGGCGTTGGTGCAATCGCGGCTGCAGCTGCTGTATCAGCCGATCGTGTATATCGACGGCTTGCCCGGTTTGCCGGGAGTGGCCGGCATGGAGGCGTTGTTGCGGCTGAAGGACGGTGAGCAGGGGTTGATCGAACCCGCCGATTTCATGCATGTGCTGGACGATCCGCAACTGGCACGACCGATCGGCCGCTATGTACTGGACGAGGCCTTGCGGCAATGCCAGACATGGGTGCAGGCAGGCATCTCGATCCCCGTCTCGGTGAACATCAGTACCCGCCATCTGCTGCATCCGGCATTTTTCAACGATATCGACGCCGTACTCGATGCCTATCCGCAGGTGATGGATGTGGGTTTCGGCATCGAGGTGACCGAGACCGGCCCTTCGATGGATCGCGCCCGCGCGAAAATCGTGATCGAGGAGTGCCGCCGTCGCGGAATCCGGGTGGGGCTGGATGATTTCGGTACCGGCAGCGCGTCGCTCAGCCATATCCAGCAGCTCGACATCGAGCACATCAAGCTCGATCAGAGTTTTGTGCGCGACATCCTCAGCGACGAACGCAACATGGCGATCGCGGCGGGCGTGATCACCACGGCGCGCATGTTGGCCAAGGCCGTCATCGCCGAAGGCATCGAGACGTTGGGGCAGGGCGATCTGCTGGCGTCCCTGGGCTGTCATCAGTTACAGGGCTTTTCGATTTCCCGGCCCATGTTCGGCAGTGCGGTGTCCGAGTGGGTCAACCAATGGGTGCCGCCCGCTTCGTGGGCACGGCTGGTCAACGAACGCCAGTCGTTGCTGGCCAGTTAGGCTCCCGGGTCGAACATGCCCATGGCGGGGGAGTGGTGCGGATGGGGCGCAGCACTTAAGATCGCCATTATCAGATCGGGCGGTTTGGCCGTCCGGCAGGAGTCAGGCATGAAACCCGTGGCCGCCCGTCAGGGCATCATTTCACTGAAAATCAAGGACGCGGCCTCGCTGTACAACGCCTACATGCCCTATCTGAAGCATGGCGGGTTGTTCGTGTCGACGGCGCAGCAGTATTCGCTGGGAGACGAGGTGGTGCTGCTGGTGACGCTGGCGGAGGAGACCGAGCGGCTGTCGGTCGTCGGCAAGGTGGCCTGGATCAGCCCGCCCGGTGCACAGGGCAACCGCATCCAGGGCGTCGGCATTCACTTCAATGAATCGAAAGATGCCGAGGTCGCCCGCAACCGCATCGAGAACATCCTTGCCGGTACGCTGAACTCCGAACGCGCCACGCACACCATGTGACCATCGGTCGCACCCACGGACACGGCAGATGCCCACAATCTCGCCGAGTTTAGCCGTCAAGGCTTGTCGCCTTACCCCCGCACGCTGATACAATGACGTGATTCGCGAGCCCATCTCGCGAAGCAGGGGACGCTGACGGTTGCAGCGTCTGCGGGCATGCTTGACGAGCCTCCGGGTTTGCCGGTTTGCCGAATTGAATTGCCGGCCGTGAGTTGGTGGGCTTCAGTCCACGCGGTCACTGATGCGCCTGATGGCGTGGAGGTACGTTGCATCGTGCTTGCCGAATATTGGCCCGTCCTGTTGTTCATCGGAGTTGCCACCGGTCTCGGCCTTGTACTGTTGGTGATCGGCCTGCTGGCAGGTCCCAGCCGCCCCGAAGCGGAAAAACTCTCGCCCTACGAGTGTGGTTTCGAGGCATTTGAAGATGCCCGCATGCGCTTCGACGTGCGCTACTACCTGCTCGCCATCCTGTTCATCATCTTCGATCTGGAAATCGCCTTCCTGTTTCCGTGGGCGGTGGTGTTCCAGCAGATCGGCATCATCGCGTTGATCGAGATGGCGCTGTTCCTGCTGCTGCTGATCATCGGTTTCGCCTACGTCTGGAAGAAGGGAGCACTGGAATGGGAGTGAGATGTTACCCATGCGCGAATCCGGGCATGCTGCCGCAGTTCGCGTGCAAACGGTCACGGCAAAACCGCGCCACGTTTGCCGCGGAAAGCGTTCGTGCGCTTCCCGCGTTGGCGCATCCATGCGCCAACCGCTTCGAGAGGACCGACGCATGGGTATGATTTCCGGCATCAGCAAGGTGATGCACAACCCGCAGCCGCTGAATCTGGTCGACGATATCCTGCGGCCGGCCGGCGACAATCCGGTGGTGCAACACGGTTTCGCCACCACCAGTGTGGATGCGCTGATGAACTGGGCGCGTACCGGTTCGATGTGGCCGGTGACGTTCGGTCTGGCCTGCTGCGCGGTGGAAATGATGCAGGCCGGCGCGTCGCGGCTGGATCTGGACCGCTATGGCGTGATCTTCCGCGGCAGTCCGCGGCAGTCCGACGTGATGATCGTGGCCGGCACCCTGGTCAACAAGATGGCGCCGGCACTGCGCAAGGTCTATGACCAGATGCCCGAGCCGAAATGGGTGATCTCGATGGGCAGCTGCGCCAATGGCGGCGGCTATTACCACTATTCCTATTCGGTGGTGCGCGGCTGCGACCGCATCGTGCCGGTGGACATCTATGTGCCGGGCTGCCCGCCGACGGCCGAGGCGCTGATCCACGGCATCCTGCAGTTGCAGAAGAAAATCCGCCGTACCAGCACCATCGCGCGTTCGTGAGGCCCTGATATGTCCGAACCACATCCGACCTCGCTGGCCGAGCGCCTTGTTGCGCGATTCGGCGACACGCTCGCGATCAGCACGGCGCGCAACGAGGTCACCGCCGAGCTGGTCGCCGCCGACCTGATTGCCGTGGCCACCGCGTTGCGTGACGAACCGGCTTTCCGTTTCAGCGAATTGATCGACCTGTGCGGCATCGATTACCTGGGCTACGGGCAGACCGAATGGGATACCGAGACGGTGTCCGGCACCGGCTTCTCGCGAGGTGTCGAGGGTCAGGCGCAGGGGCGTTTCAACTGGGCCGAGCGACCGCGCGACACGAACCAGCCACGTCGCTACGCCGCGGTGGTCCAGTTGCTGTCGATCGAGCACAACCGCCGTCTGCGCCTGCGCGTGTTCTGTGAAGACGACAGCCTGCCGGTGGTACCGTCGCTGACCCAGGTATGGCCGGGCGTGAACTGGTTCGAGCGCGAGGCGTTCGACCTGTACGGCATCATCTTCGAGGGCCATCCGGATCTGCGCCGGATCCTCACCGACTACGGTTTTGTCGGCCATCCGTTCCGCAAGGATTTCCCGTTGATCGGCAACGTCGAAGTGCGTTACGACCCCGAACTGAAACGGGTGATCTACGAGCCGGTATCGATCGAGCCACGCGTGCTGGTGCCGCGGACGATCCGCGACGATGTCGATCTGATGCAGGCCAAGGCCGAGGCCGCCGACCACTGGCGGGAGAATTGAGATGGCCCAGGAAATCCAGAACTACACGATGAATTTCGGCCCGCAGCATCCGGCCGCGCACGGCGTGCTGCGCCTGGTGCTGGAGATGGACGGCGAAACCATCGTCCGCGCCGACCCGCATGTGGGTCTGCTGCATCGTGGCACCGAAAAGCTGGCCGAGTCCAAGCCGTTCAACCAGTCTATCGGTTACATGGACCGGCTCGACTACGTCTCGATGATGTGCAACGAGCACGCCTACGTGAAGGCCATCGAGACCCTGCTGGGGATCGAGGCGCCGGAAAGGGCCCAGTACATCCGCACCATGTTCGACGAGATCACCCGCATCCTGAACCACCTGATGTGGATCGGCTCGAGCGCGCTCGATCTCGGCGCGATGGCCGTGTTCCTGTACGCGTTCCGCGAGCGCGAGGAGCTCATGGATGTGTACGAGGCAGTGTCCGGCGCGCGCATGCACGCGACCTACTACCGGCCCGGCGGGGTCTATCGCGATCTGCCCGACCGGATGTCGAAGTACCGCGAATCGCCGTGGCACAAGGGCAAGGACCTCAAGCGCGTCAACAGCTGGCGCGAGGGTTCCATGCTGGATTTCATCGACGCGTTCGCCGCCGATTTTCCCTCGAAAGTGGACGAGTACGAGGATCTGCTCACCACCAACCGGATCTGGAAGCAGCGTACGGTCGGCATCGGTGTAGTCAGCCCGGAGCTGGCCCAGCAATGGAGCATGACCGGGCCGATGCTGCGCGGTTCGGGTGTCGAATGGGACCTGCGCAAGAAGCAGCCCTACGCAAAGTATGCCGAGGTGGATTTCGACATCCCGGTCGGCGTCAACGGTGACTGCTACGACCGCTATCTGGTGCGTGTCGAGGAGATGCGCCAGTCCAACCGCATCATCAGGCAGTGCGTGAACTGGCTGCGTGCCAATCCCGGCCCGGTGATGGTGAAGAACTTCAAGGTGGCACCGCCTTCGCGCGTCGAGATGAAGGAGGACATGGAAGCCCTCATCCACCACTTCAAGTTGTTCACCGAGGGCTATTGCGTGCCGGCCGGCGAGACCTATTCCGCGGTCGAGGCGCCGAAGGGCGAGTTCGGCTGCTATCTGGTTTCCGATGGCGCCAACAAGCCGTTCCGTCTGCACATGCGCGCACCGGGCTTCGCCCATCTTTCGTCCATGGATACCATCGTTCGCGGCCACATGCTTGCCGACGCGGTAGCCATGATCGGTACCTATGACCTCGTGTTCGGCGACGTCGATCGCTGAGCCCGGAGGATACGCACACATGAAAGCCACCGGACATTTCGAGCAGGTCAGCCACGTCGATCCGCTCGTCGTTCTCAACGAACATACCCGTCATCACATCGACGAGTGGGTCGCGAAGTTTCCACCGGATCGCAAGCGCTCGGCGCTGATCCAGGCGCTGTTTGGCGCGCAAGAGCAGAACGGTGGGTTCCTCACCGACGAACTGATCGTGGCCGTCGCCCGGTATCTCGATCTGCCGGAGGTATGGGCGTACGAGGTGGCCAGCTTCTACTCGATGCTGGAGACCCGGCCGGTCGGCCGCAACAACGTGGCGATCTGCACCAATATCTCCTGCTGGCTCAACGGCGCGGAAGATCTGGTGCGCCATTGCGAGAAGAAGCTCGGCGTCAAGCTCGGCGAGAGCACGCCGGACGGTCGCGTGTATCTCAAGCGCGAGGAAGAATGCATCGCCGCCTGTGTCTGCGCGCCGGCGATGACCGTCAATGGGCATTATCACGAACATCTCACGACCGACAAGGTCGACGAGATTCTCGACGGACTCAAGTGAGGCATTGGTAATGGCAGTCGGTCCCGCACCGCAGGAACACCAGGTCGTCTACACGACGTTGCATTTCGACAAGCCGTGGTCGATCGACAGCTATACCCAGGTCGACGGTTACAAGGCCTGGCGCAAGATCCTTGCCGAGAAACCCGACCCGGCGACGCTGGTCGAGGAAGTCAAGAAGAGCAGCCTGCGCGGCCGCGGTGGCGCCGGCTTCCCGACCGGCCTGAAGTGGTCGTTCATGCCCAAGGGTACGATGCAAAAGTACATCCTGTGCAACTCGGACGAATCCGAGCCGGGCACCGCCAAGGATCGCGACATCCTGCGTTTCAATCCGCATGCGGTGATCGAGGGCATGGCGATCGCCTGCTACTGCACCGGCTCCACGGTGGCCTACAACTACCTGCGCGGCGAGTTCCATCACGAGCCGTACGAACATTTCGAGGAAGCGCTGAAGGAAGCCTATGCGGCCGGCCTGCTGGGCAAGGACATCGGCGGCAGCGGCATCGACGTGGACATCCACACCGCGCTGGGCGCCGGCGCCTACATCTGCGGTGAAGAAACCGCGCTGATGGAATCGCTGGAAGGCAAGAAGGGTATGCCGCGCTTCAAGCCGCCGTTCCCGGCCGGCTTCGGCCTGTACGGCAAGCCGAGCACGATCAACAACACCGAGACCTACGCCTCGGTACCGGCGATCCTGCGCAACGGTGCCGACTGGTTCCTCAATCTGGGCAAGCCGAACAATGGCGGCCCGAAGATCTTCTCGGTCTCCGGCCACGTCGCCAAGCCGGGCAATTTCGAGATCCGCCTGGGCACCCCGTTCAAGGATCTGCTGGCGATGGCCGGCGGCGTGCGTCACGGCCACCAACTGAAGGCGGTGATCCCCGGCGGCTCATCGATGAAGGTGCTGCCGGCGGCGACCATGCTCGAAGCCACCATGGACTACGACTGCCTGCAGAAGGCCGGCTCCGGCCTCGGCTCGGGCGCGGTCATCGTGATGGACGAGACCACCTGCATGGTCAAGGCCTGCCATCGTATCTCGCGGTTCTATTTCGCCGAGTCCTGCGGCCAATGCACGCCGTGCCGCGAAGGCACCGGCTGGATGTACCGCGTGCTGACGCGCATCGTCGAGGGCAAGGGCACCCCGGAGGACCTGCATCGACTGAAGGCGGTTGCCGGCCAGATCGAGGGCCACACCATCTGCGCGTTCGGCGAAGCGGCGGCATGGCCGGTGCAGGGCTTCCTGCAGCAATTCTGGGGCGAGTTCGAATACTACGTGGAGCATGGTCGTTCGATGGTCGATTCACGTGAGGAAGTGACGGCATGAGCGCGCAGCCCACCAGTAACCCGGCTCCCGATCTGCTCAACATCGAGATCGACGGCAAGCCCACGCAGATCCGCAAGGGCGCGATGATCATCGAGGCGGCCGACGCGGTCGGCGTCGCCATCCCGCGTTTTTGCTACCACCGCAAGCTGCCGATCGCCGCCAACTGCCGCATGTGCATGGTGGACGTGGAGATGGGCGGCCGGATGATGCCCAAGCCGCAGCCGGCGTGCGCCACCCCGGTGGCCGAGGGCATGAAGGTGCTCACCCGCTCCGACAAGGCGCTGAAGTTCCAGCGCGACGTGATGGAGTTCCTGCTGATCAACCATCCGCTCGACTGCCCGATCTGCGATCAGGGCGGCGAATGCGAGCTGCAGGATGTCGCGCTCGGATACGGCCGCAGTGTCTCGCGCTTCACCGAGCGCAAGCGCACGGTGGCCGACGAGAACGTCGGGCCACTGGTGGCCACCGAGATGACCCGCTGCATCCAGTGCACGCGCTGCGTGCGTTTCACCAGCGAGATCGCCGGCAGTTATGAACTGGGCGGCATGAATCGCGGCGAGAACCTGCAGATCGGCACCTACATCGGCAAGACGATCGAGACCGAGCTGTCCGGCAACATCATCGATGTCTGCCCGGTCGGCGCCCTCACCAACAAGCCGTTCCAGTTCCGCGCGCGTGCCTGGGAGCTGATCGCCAAGCCATCCATCGGCTACCACGACGCGCTGGGTTCGAACCTGTGGCTGCATACGCGCCGCGGCGAGGTGCTGCGCACGGTGCCGCGCGACAACGAGTCGGTCAACGAGTGCTGGCTGTCCGATCGCGACCGTTACAGCCATCAGGGCCTGTACGCCGGCGACCGCATCAGCGCACCGGAAGTGAAGCGCAACGGCCAGTGGCAAGCCACCACCTGGGAAGATGCGCTGCAGTTTGCCGCCGAGGCGCTGAAGAAGGTACCGGGCAGTGAGCTGGGCATGCTGGTGCATCCGGCCACCTCGAATGAGGAGGGCGACCTGCTGATGCGGCTGGCCCGCGGGTTGGGCAGCGCGCATGTCGATCATCGACTGCGCCAGCTCGACTTTGCCGACAACGCCATGGCGCAGCCCTTCGCATTGCCGGTGGCCGAGGTCGATCGGGTCGGGTCGGCATTGCTGGTCGGTTCCGACCTCAGGCATGAGATGCCGCTGCTGAATCATCGCCTGCACCAGGCGGTGAAGAGGGGCGCGAAGGTCTACGCCGTGAACCCGGCGCATTTCGATTTCAATTACAAGCTTGCCGGCGAGTCGGTGGCGGCGCCGCAGGCGCTGGTCGATGCCTTGCTGGCACTGGCCAGGGCTGCCGTGAACGCCGGTGCGGTCGCGCCGGCGGTATTGGCTGCGGCGATCGATGCGGCGGCCAGCGACGCTGGCGACAACGATGCGATCGCCGCACTGAAAAAGGCGGCGGCCGAGCCGGGCAAGGCAGTAGTGATTTTCGGCGAGGCGGCGGCTACCCATCCGCAGGCCTCCTGGCTGCGTGCGATCGCCCGCTTCATCGCGCAGGCCACCGGCGCCGGCTACGACGAGTTGCCGTCCGGTGCCAACGCGGTCGGCCTGGCTCGGCTCGGTGTGGCACCGACTGGCGACGGGCTGGATGCGCAGGCGATGCTGGCGCAACCGCGCCGCGGTTATGTGCTGTACGGTGTCGAGCCACCGCACGATTTCGCCGATGGCAAGCTGGCCTTGCAGGCGTTGCGCGGCGCGGAACAGGTCGTGGCGTTCAGTGCCTACGCCAGCACGGTGTTGCGCGAGGTGGCCGATGTGATCCTGCCGATCGCGCTGCTGCCGGAAATCGACGCCACGCTGGTCAACGTCGACGGTCTGGCGCAGGCGGTGACGGCCGGGGCGAAGCCGCCCGGCCAGGCACGGCCCGGCTGGAGGGTATTGCGCGCGCTCGGTGGCGTGTTGCAACTGGCCGGCTTCGAGTTCGACGATCTTGCCGGCTTGCGCGCTGGCATCGCAGAGCGCGCGACGACCCCGCGCGACGGTCTGGCCGCACGTGCCATCGCGAGCGGTTTGACCCGCCTCGCCACCTGGCCGATCTATCGCGGCGATGCGGTATTGCGCCGTGCCACTGCGCTCAACGCCCATCCGCTCAACCGTGCCCCGGCGCTGCGCCTCAACGCGGCCGAGGCGGGGCGTCTGGGGCTGGTTGCGGGCGTCGAGGTGCGCGTCGATGACGCGTTGTTGCCGCTGGTGGTCGATCCTGCCGTGCCCGATGGTGCAGCGTGGATCGAGGCCGCCCAGGATCTCACTGCCACGCTGCCGCCGTACGGTGCAGCCATCACCTTGAGCAGGGCATAAGCGTCATGGCGGATCTACTCATCCATCAGCTCCTGATTCCGATCGCCTACATCGTGGCGATCGTGTTGCCACTGATCATCGCAGTGGCGATGTTCGTGTACTGGGAACGCAAGATCATCGGCTGGATGCATGTGCGTCTGGGGCCGAACACGATCGGCCCGTTCGGCCTGCTGCAGGCGTTCGCCGACGTGGTCAAGCTGTTGATCAAGGAAGTGATCCTGCCGACCAATGCGAACCGGTTCCTGTACTACTTGGCACCGTTGCTGGCGCTGATCCCGGCACTGGCGGCGTGGGCAGTGGTTCCGTTCAGCAGCAAGATGGTGCTGTCCAATGCCAACGCGGGCGTGCTGTACCTGCTGGCGATGACCTCGCTGGGCGTCTACGGCATCATCCTCGCCGGCTGGGCCTCCAACTCGCGCTACGCGCTGCTCGGCGCGATGCGTTCGGCCGCCCAGGTGATTTCCTACGAACTGGCCATGGGCTTGTGCCTGGTCTGCGTACTGGTGCTGGCCGGCAGCCTCAATCTCTCCGACATCGTCAATGCGCAAGCGGGCAGCAAGGGCTTTCTCGACTGGTTCTGGCTGCCGCTGCTGCCGGTATTCGTGATCTATTTCATCTCCGGCGTCGCCGAGACCAACCGCGCGCCGTTCGACGTGGCCGAGGGCGAGTCGGAAATCGTCGCCGGCTTCCACGTGGAATATTCCGGCTCGGCATTCGCGATCTTCTTCCTGGCCGAATACGCCAACATGATCCTGGTCAGCTTCCTGGCCTCGATCCTGTTCATGGGTGGCTGGCTGAGCCCGCTGCAGGGCTGGATCCATATCGACGCACCGGGTTGGATCAACTGGATCTGGACCGGCGGCTTCATCTGGCTGTTCATCAAGGCGTTCCTGTTCGCCTTCATGTTCCTGTGGTTCCGCGCCACCTTCCCGCGCTATCGCTATGACCAGATCATGCGGCTGGGCTGGAAGGTGCTTATTCCGATAGCCATCGTGTGGGTGCTGGTCGCCGGCTGCATGAAGTATTTCGGCTGGGTCAGCATTGGAGGATGAGATGAGAGGTCATCACGAGCACCCGCCACTCATCCGCCCTGACCGGCGCCCTCTCCCCGGCGGGGGGAAGGAAAGCATGCAGAGAGCTTTTTCATGAAACGCGTAACCAGCTATCTCAAGAGCCTGTTGCTGCTCGAACTGCTGCAGGGCATGGGTTTGACCATGCGCTACCTGTTCAAGCCGAAATACACCATGCGTTACCCGAGCGAGCACATACCGAAGTCGAACCGTTTCCGCGGCCTGCATGCGTTGCGCCGCTATGCGAACGGCGAAGAGCGCTGCATCGCCTGCAAGCTGTGCGAAGCGGTCTGCCCGGCGCTGGCGATCACGATCGATTCGGCACCGCGCGAGTCCGATGGCCAGCGTCGCACCACGCGTTACGACATCGACCTGTTCAAGTGCATCTACTGCGGTTTCTGCGAGGAGAGTTGTCCGGTCGATTCCATCGTCGAGACCAGCATTCATGAATATCACTTCGAGCAGCGCAGCGAGAGCGTGGTGACAAAGACGCAACTGCTCGCCATCGGCGATCGCTTCGAGCAGCAGATTGCCGCCGACCGCGCGCAAGATGCGGCGTACCGCTGAGGCCCACGATGAATCCCCAACTGTTCCAACTCATCTGTTTCTACGGCTTCGGCTTCGTCACGGTGGCGGCCGCGCTGGCGGTCATCACGCTGCGCAATACGGTGCATGCCGTGCTGGCGCTGGTGCTCACATTCTTCAGCACCGCCTGCCTGTGGATGCTGGCCGAGGCCGAGTTTCTCGCACTGGCGTTGATCGTGGTCTACGTCGGCGCCGTGATGGTGCTGTTCCTGTTCGTGGTGATGATGCTCGATATCGACCAGGAAAAGATGCGCGAGGGCTTCGTGAAGTTCCTGCCGGTCGGCCTGATCGTGGCGATGGTGATGCTGGTGGAAATGCTCGGCCTGATCGGCGTGCGGGCGATGCATGCGCAGCTCATGGGCGCCAATCCGGCTGCTGCCGCGGGCGTGTCCAACACGGCCTGGCTGGGCCGCGCGCTGTATACGCAATACCTGCTGCCGTTCGAGATCGCTGCGCTGATCCTCACTGTGGGCGTGGTGGCGGCGGTGGCGCTGACCCTGCGCCAGCGCACCGACGCACGGCACGAGTCGGCCAGCCAGCAGGTCAGCGTCAATCCGCGCGACCGCGTCCGTATCGTGAAAATGGCCGCCGAGCGTCCCGCTGAACCATCGTCGGTCCCGCCGCAGGAGTCCCAACCATGATCACGCTCGCGCACTACATCGTGCTGGGTGCGGTGCTGTTCTGCATCGCCGTCGCCGGACTGTTCATCAATCGCAAGAACGTGATCGTGTTGCTGATGTCGATCGAACTGATGCTGCTGGCGGTGAACACGAACTTCGTGGCGTTCTCGCGTTTTCTCGGCGATGTCTCGGGGCAGGTGTTCGTCTTCTTCATTCTTACCGTGGCCGCGGCGGAAGCCGCCATCGGCCTGGCGATCCTGGTGCTGCTGTTCCGCAATCGCAGCACGATCAACATCGCCGACATCGACAGCATGAAGGGCTGATCACATGAGTCTTTCGACCTCCATCCTGCTGACGATCGCACTGGCGCCGCTGGTCGGTTGCCTGCTGGCCGGCTTCCTGGGCAAATTCATTGGCCGAGCCGGCGCGCACAGCGTCACCATTCTGGGCGTGGCGATCTCCTGCGCGCTGTCGTTCTACGTGCTGTACCAGCTGACCCTGGGGGGTGCCGAGGTCTACAACCAGAACATCTACACCTGGTTTCAGATCGGCCCCTTCAATGCCAGCGTCGGCTTCCTGGTCGACCGCCTGACCGCGATGATGCTGGTGGTGGTGAGCTTCGTGTCGCTGGTGGTGCATCTGTACACCATCGGCTACATGAACGACGACCCGGGTTACAAGCGCTTCTTCAGCTACATCTCGCTGTTCACCTTCTCGATGTTCATGCTGGTCATGAGCAACAACTTCATGCAGCTGTTCTTCGGCTGGGAAGCGGTGGGCCTGGTGTCGTACCTGCTGATCGGCTTCTGGTACAAGCGGCCGAGCGCGATCTTCGCCAACCTGAAGGCATTCCTGGTCAACCGGGTAGGCGATTTCGGCTTCCTGCTGGGCATCGCGGCGGTGCTGTATTTCCTGCATACGCTGGATTACGCCACGGCGTTCGGTGCCGCCCCCGGTCTGGTCGGCAAGACCCTGCAGATCACCGCCGGCACCCATTGGGATGCGGCCACGGTGATCTGCATCCTGCTGTTCATCGGTGCGATGGGCAAGTCGGCGCAGGTGCCGCTGCATGTGTGGCTGCCCGATTCGATGGAAGGCCCGACGCCGATCTCAGCGCTGATCCATGCGGCCACGATGGTCACCGCCGGTATCTTCATGGTGGCGCGCATGTCGCCGCTGTTCGAGATGTCGTCCGCCGCGCTGAGCTTCGTGCTGGTGATCGGTGCCACCACGGCGCTGTTCACCGGCATGATCGGCATCGTGCAGAACGACATCAAGCGGGTGATCGCGTATTCCACGCTGTCGCAGCTGGGCTACATGACGGTGGCGCTGGGCGTGTCGGCGTACAGCGGTGCGGTGTACCACCTGATGACCCATGCGTTCTTCAAGGCGCTGCTGTTTCTCGGTGCCGGCTCGGTGATTATCGCGATGCACCACGAGCAGGACATGCGCTACATGGGCGGCCTGCGCAAGTACATGCCAGTCACCTGGATCACCATGTGGATCGGTTCGCTGGCGCTGTGCGGCGTGCCGTTCTTCGCGGGCTTCTATTCGAAGGACGCGATCATCGAGGCGGTCGGCCTGTCGCACCGCTGGGGCGCGAGCTACGCCTATTTCTGCGTGATGGCCGGCGTGCTGGTGACTGGACTGTATACGTTCCGCCAGATGTACCTGACCTTCCATGGCAAGGAGCGTTTCACCGTGGTGGCGTCGCACGGCCACGGTGACGACCACGCTCACCACGAGCCGGGCGTGCTGAGCCATGCGCCGAAGGAATCGCCGTGGGTGGTCACGGTGCCGCTGGTGCTGCTGGCGATCCCCTCGCTGCTGATCGGCTACGTCACGGTCGGACCGATGCTGTTCGGCAACTGGTTCGGCGGCTCGATTCATGTGAACGAGGCGAACAACGTGCTGGCCGAACTCGGTCAGGAATTCCATGGTTCGCTGGCGATGGCGCTGCATGGGTTTACCCAGCTGCCGTTCCTGCTGGTGCTCACCGCGTTTGCGATCAACACCTACATCTACCTGTTCAATCCGGCAATGGCCGATCGGATCAAGAACGTGTTGAAACCGCTGTGGACGGCGCTCGACCGCAAGTACTGGGTCGACGATGTGTACTTCGCGGTATTCGCTCGCGGCGGCGTCATGCTGGGTCGCGGGTTCTGGAAGGCCGGTGATACGGCGCTGATCGACGACACGATGGTCAATGGCTCGGTGAGCGTGGTCCATCGCATCGCCGCGGCCGTGCGTCGCCTGCAATCGGGCTATCTGTATCACTACGCCTTCGCGATGATTCTCGGCCTGATCCTGCTGCTTGGCGGGTACTGGCTGATGGGTTCCGGGTTCACCGGGCAATAAAGGAAACGGGATCGATGTTCAATCACTTGCTCAGCCTGCTGATCTGGCTACCCGTCATCGGTGCCGTACCGGTATTGCTTGCCGGTTCGAACCGGCCCGACACGGCGCGCTGGCTGGCGCTGCTGGTGGCGGTTGCGACCTTCGTCGCCAGCCTGTTTCTGCTGGTCCAGTACCATCCGGACGTCGGCGGCATGCAGCTGACCGAGAGCCATCTGTGGATCGCCGCGTGGGGCGTTCATTACAGCCTGGCGGTCGACGGCATCTCGGTGGCGCTGATCCTGATGAGCACCTTCGTCGGCATCCTGGTGATTGTCGGTGCGTGGGAGGTCATCCAGGACAAGCCGCACCAGTACATGGCCGCGATGCTGATGCTGGAAGGCCTGCTGATCGGCGTGTTCTGCGCCACCGACGCCTTGCTGTTCTATGCGCTGTTCGAGGCGATCCTGATTCCGATGTTCATCCTGATCGGCATCTGGGGCGGACCGCGGCGCGTGTATGCGACCTTGAAGTTCTTCATCTACACATTCTTCGGCTCGGTCTTCATGCTGATCGCGCTGCTGTACCTGTATCAGCAGGCCGGCACGTTCGACATGGCCACGCTGGCGGCGTTGCCGCTCAGCATGAAGGCGCAGACCTGGGTCTTCTTCGCGTTCCTGATCGCGTTCGCGATCAAGGTGCCGATGGTGCCGGTGCATACCTGGCTGCCGGACGCGCACGTCGAGGCGCCGACCGGCGGTTCGGTGGTGCTGGCGGCGGTGATGTTGAAGGTCGGCACCTACGGAATGCTGCGCTTCATCCTGCCGATCGTGCCGGATGCCGGCGGCCATTTCGCCTGGCTGATCATCGTGCTGAGCCTGGTCGCGATCGTCTACATCGGCTATGTCGCGCTGGTGCAGGAGGACATGAAGAAGCTGGTGGCGTATTCCTCGGTAGCCCACATGGGTTTCGTCACGCTGGGCATCTTCATCGCTTTCCTGCTGGTGCGTGAGCAGGGCAATGTCGAGATGGCGCGGCTGGGCATGCAGGGCGCGATGGTGCAGATGATCTCGCACGGCTTCGTGTCCGGCGCGATGTTCACCTGCATCGGCGTCATGTACGACCGCCTGCATTCGCGCCAGATCAAGGATTACGGCGGCGTCATCAACGTGATGCCGTGGTTCGGCTTCTTCTACGTGCTGTTCGCGATGGCCAACTCCGGACTGCCGGGCACCAGCGGGTTCGTCGGCGAGTTCATGGTGATCCTGGCCAGCTTCACCGCCAATCCGTGGATCGCGCTGTTCGCCGCGTTCACCCTGGTCATCGGCGCGGCCTACACGCTGTGGATGGTCAAGCGCGTGATGTGGGGCGACATCACCAATCCGCACGTGGCCGAGATGAAGGAAATCAACGGTCGCGAGACGTTCGTGATGATCGCCTTTGCCGCTGCGGTACTGGCGATCGGCATCTGGCCACAGCCGCTGGTGCACCTGATGGACACCTCGGTGTCGCAGCTGGTGCAACAGCTCGCCATCCACAAGATTTGATCGGGACCGAACATGCCGAATTTCAATGACATCCTGGTCCTGCTGCCTGAGTTCTATCTGGTGGCGGCGGCATGCGTGCTGCTGCTGGCGGACGCCTTCATGACGCCCGAACAGCGCCCGCAATTGCACTGGATATCGATCGTCGTGCTGCTGGTGGCAATCTATCTGGTGATTGCCGGACAACCGGCGCAGACGGTGACCGCGTTCGGCGGCATGTTCGTGCGCGACGGCGTGGGTGAGATCCTGAAGATCTTTGCGCTGGGTACCACGGCGATGGTGCTCGTCTATGCGCGGCCCTACCTGATCGACCGCAAGCTGCCGATCGGCGAGTTCTACACGCTGATGATCTTCGCGGTGATCGGGATCATGCTGCTGGTCTCGGCCGGCAACCTGGTGACCGTGTACCTGGGACTGGAACTGCTTTCGTTGTCGTCGTATGCGCTGGTTGCGCTGAACCGGGACGCGCGCCTGCCTTCCGAAGCGGCGATCAAGTATTTCGTGCTGGGTGCTTTGGCTTCGGGCATGCTGCTGTACGGCATGTCGATGGTCTACGGCGCCTCCGGCATGGGTGGCACGCCGGGTCTCGGTCTGGCGCAGCTGCACCAGGTGATGGCGTACACCACGGCGCCGAAGCTGCTGCTGTTCGGGTTGATCTTCATGATCGTGGGCATCGGCTTCAAGCTGGGCGCCGCACCGTTCCACATGTGGATTCCCGACGTTTACCAGGGTGCGCCGACGCCGGTCACCGCGTTCATTGCCGCGGGCTCCAAACTGGCCGCGTTCGGCATGGCGTATCGTCTGCTCGATACCGGCATGGGCGATCTGGCGCATCAGTGGCAATTGATGCTGGCGGTACTTGCGGTGGCGTCGCTGGCGATCGGCAACCTGGTCGCGATCGTGCAGACCAATCTCAAGCGCATGCTGGCCTATTCGACCATCTCGCACATGGGCTACCTGCTGCTCGGCCTGTCTGCCGCGGGGCCGGAAGGCTATGCCGCGGCGATGTTCTACGCGATCACTTATTCGATGATGAGCGTGGCCGCTTTCGGCGTGATCCTGGCGCTGGCGCGCTCGGGCTTCGAGTGCGAGGAGATCGCCGACCTGAAGGGCCTCAACCAGAAGTCGCCGTGGATGGCGTTCCTGATGATGCTGGCGATGTTCTCGCTCGCGGGCGTGCCGCCCTTGTTCGGTTTCTGGGCCAAGGCGCTGGTGCTCGAGGCGGCCATCCATGCCGGCATGATGTGGCTGGCAATCGTCGGCATCGTGTTCGCGATCATCGGTTTGTACTACTACCTGCACGTCGTCAAGGTGATGTACTTCGACAAGCCGGACGAGGGCAGTGTGCTGCAGGCCAAGCCCGACGTGTCACTGCGTGTGGTGCTGTCGTTGAATGCGTTGTCGCTGCTGGCGCTCGGCCTGTACTGGGGGCCGCTGCTGGGCTGGTGCCGGCACGCCTTCGGCTTGTGAAGTTGTCAGGGCAGGCGAGGGACGGAGAGACCGCTGCAAGCTGAATCGACCGGCGGCAGCGGAGATCAAGGCTTGCAAGAAACCGGCCATCCCTTTAAACTCCTTGGACTCTGATGCGGGGTGGAGCAGTCTGGCAGCTCGTCGGGCTCATAACCCGAAGGTCGCAGGTTCGAATCCTGCCCCCGCTACCAGATCTTTCTTGATGCAAGAAAGCCTCCTCGTGAGGCTTTTTTGTTGGACGCAGGGACGCACCGCGATCAATGGCGTCGGCTGCAGGTCGCATCAGGCGGAACATCGGCGATATAGGGAAATGGGCCGTTGGAGCCCATTTTTTGTTTCTGCCGCCCGGATAACGGGTGGTCTGGCAAAGCGGACCCATGGATACATACGCACTGGCACAACGCTTCACCGAGGTACTGGCCGATCTGGGCCTGGTATGCCTTGGCGTGGAGTTCACCCCGTCGCACGGGCAGAGTACCCTTCGCGTTTACCTGGACTTGATCGACAAGAGCGGGCTTGACCAGGAAGGTGCGCGTCGCGAGGTGGGGATCGAGGATTGCGAGAGCGCCAGCCGGGAGCTGTCCGCGCTGCTGGATGTCGAGGATCCGATTCCGGGCCACTACGTGCTGGAGGTTTCCTCGCCGGGCCTCGATCGGCCGCTGTTCACGGTCGCGCAGTTCGCGCAAGCCATCGGGCAGGAAGTGAAGGTGCTGCTCAAGGCGCCGATCGAAGGACGTCGTCGCCTGCGCGGCAAGTTGATTGCGGTGGAAGGCGAGCGGGTGACCCTGGAAGGCGAAGGCAGGATATTCGAATTCGAGCATGCGGCGGTGGAAAGCGCGCGTGTGGTGCCGGATTGGGAAGCGCTCGGTTACGCGCCGCAGCCCAAGCGCGGCGGCAAGCCCCCGGCCAGGAAGGCCAAGTAAATTGAAGAGTGCGGCCATGGATGGCCGCTTCTTGACCTTCGCGTTCATGGATGAACGCAAAAAACTAAACAGTGCGGCCATGGATGGCTGCTTCTCGACTCTCGCGTTCAAGGACGAACGCAAAAAACGAACAGTGCAGTCATGGATGGCTGCTTTTTGAACCTCGCGTTCATGGATGTACGCAAAAAAATCTGAAGAGTGCGGCCATGGATGGCCGCCTTATGATCCTGGCGTTCAAGGATGAGCGCAAAAGTCAACATTTTGGACGCCGTTTGGCG